>Ga0247730_1000028_pt1 | contig 178477 bp, 152 predicted proteins | sample UWRJL073202C2_FD_180959 | JGI IMG/M metagenome (GOLD analysis project Ga0247730, IMG submission 180959) | Plant litter microbial communities from Arlington Agricultural Research Station in Wisconsin, United States - UWRJ-L073-202C-2 | ecosystem: Environmental > Terrestrial > Plant litter >... | reverse complement strand
TGATGTTAAAGGTACAAATGCCCCTGATGGCATTTTGGGCCCATACCGCGAGAAAGAAGCAAGTTATTATACAATTAAAGAAATCTGGTCACCTATATATATTGATCAACAAAACATTACCCCACAATTTAACGGGAAGCTTAAAGTAGAAAACCGCTTTCAATTCACCAATTTAAAAGACTGTAATTTGGAGTGGAGTTTATTAAAACTTCCGAAGCCTGGTGAGGATACTGCAGATTCTACTGTGCTTCATAAGGGTAAAGTTGTTGTTGCATCTTTAGAACCCGGCCTGTCTGCTTATTTAAAACTTGATTTACCAAAAAATTGGGAGCGTAGCGATGTTTTGTATCTTACTGCAACCGATCCTCATGGACGGCATATCCTCACCTGGAGCTGGCCAATAAAAACTGCAACACAGTTCGCACAATCAGTTGTAGATACTAGTAGCGTGCAAACGGCAGCAGGACGGGAAGATGATCAGTTTATTTATGTATCGGCTAACGGTGTTGAAGTCAAATTCGATAAAAACAATGGTTTGATTGCCGCTGTGAAAAATAAAATTACGCCCATTTCATTTGGGAACGGTCCGAAGTTAACGGTAGATAACAGTAAATTTAAATCTATTCGCCACCATCAGGAACAGAACGATCATATTGTTACTGTAGAATATGAAGGGCCTATTAGTCAGATGTCTTACAGAATGATGGGGAGTGGCTGGTTGAAGCTAGATTACACTTATAATTTGTTTGGAGAATACGCTTTTATGGGTATCTCTTTCTCTTATCCAGAAGCTAAAGTAAAAGGAGTTAAATGGCTGGGGAAAGGACCTTATCGAGTTTGGAAAAATAGGATGCAGGGAACACAATTTGGGATACATCAGAAAGCATATAATAATACCGTAACAGGTATAGATTGGAATTATCCGGAATTTAAAGGTTACCATGACCGGATGTTCTGGGCAGTAATTGATAACGAAGAATATCCAATTACGGTTGTTTCTGCAACTGACCACATTTTTATGAGACTGTTTACTCCCAAACCATCCGGACATAAAAATACTGATCCTGCTTTTCCAGAGGGTGATATTTCTTTTATGGATGCCATTAATCCGATTGGCACAAAATTTCAAAAAGCAGAACGGCTGAGTCCGCAGGGCAATAACAACCAGTTCAGGAACCGTAAAGACCATCAGCGTTTATGGGGAGCTACGTTATATTTTGATTTTGGTGCAGGTTTAAAATAAGTAATTGGGATGTAAATCGTTTTGCATTTATAGCTATGTAATCCCGTCCACTTGCACAAGCGAACCAAAGATTTTCGATTAAAGCCCATTAAAATAGATGGCATCACGTTTAACTATAACCTTGGGTTGTTTTATGATTAATCAATATTGACCATGCAGCCGGTAAATTTATCTAATAATTAAAATATAATTTTCTAACAAGCGATATTTGTTTTTATGAAATCGAGTTTTTAATTTCAATTTATGCTTCTGCATATCAGTTGTTTACAATGTGATTGCGGGACATTAATTAAAGCCTTTATTGGTGCTCAAATGAAATAAAAACATCATTTATGCCTATAAAAATCAAAGTTCCTTTTAGTCAGAAAGAGGAAGCAAAAGCATTAGGTGCTATTTGGATAGCAGAAGAAAAAACCTGGGTGATCCCAAAGTACATTGAAGAGATTAATAGCTTCAAACCCTGGTTGCCACCTGGAGGAGGGACATTTGTTAAATTCCCTTACCTGGTGGTTAAGAGTAAAAGGACCTGTTGGAAATGCCATAAAGATACACCACTGATAGGATTAGGGGCAAAGGAATATATCACAAGTGCCTTTAATTCTCCAAAAGATGTAGTATGGGAAAAATATCCCGAGCCTGTTTTATTTGTAGATATTACATTTATAGATAGTGAACTTGTTCCTGTTTTAAAAACACAATTCCCGTTTTTCCAGTTAACCTATTCTAAAACCCTGAACAAAAATGTTTGGGTAAATACCTGTATACATTGCCAAACTATACAGCCCGATAAGTATAATCTTGAGAATGATTATGTTTTTGGCGGATCTATGGGAACGTTGTTTAAAGGAAAAAAAACAGAACTGTTAAAGCTTAGGTTTGATTATCATATCGATTCCGCTCTTTATGAGGGAATTTATTATTATAATGGATATGAAGATGACGATTAGGAAAGGTATAAAGCAATAAAGACTGTTAGTATAGAAAATGCCTGCAGCAAAAGGATTAAGATATCAAATTGTATTTAGTAATAACTGGCATGCCAATTGCAAGGATATGATCAAATATCTATACTATGGGAACTACAGAAAAATCAGTAAACGTATTAAACGATTTAATCGAAATTAATAACGACCGTATCGCAGGATTTGAGAAAGCATTGGCAGACATCAATGATGAAAATGCTGATCTTAAACTCCTTTTTCAAGAGTATGCTACACAGAGCCGTAAAAACAGTCAGGAGTTAACCGCTTTAGCAGCGAGCTATACTACAGATGTAGAAACCGGCACAAGCGTAAGCGGTGGTTTGCATCGTGCCTGGATTGATGTGAAAGCTATTTTTGGCGGCAGTGACCGTGAAAGCATTCTTAATGAAGCAGAGCGTGGAGAAGATGCAATTAAAGCAGCTTATAAAACTGCTTTAACTGAAGGCGTATTGCCGGCAGAAGCAGTACAAACCGTGACTGATCAGTCTGTTGAGATTAAAGCTGCACATGATAAAATTAAAGCATTACGTGATCTTGCTTAATCTTACAAACAAATAGAAAAAAGCTACTCCTGATAGAGTAGCTTTTTTTTTTGAAAATGATTGCCGTTTGGAAACTCTTAATAAATTCTTTGCTTAAATCATCGCTTGTTTTTCTCTTTCTCTATACAGAGAAGGTGATATATCCATATAGCGTTTAAAAAAACGTGAAAAGTAGGACTGAGATTCAAAGTTAAATAGATAGCTGATCTCAGATATACTAAGTTCAGTATGTATTAAAAGCTGGGATATCTCTCGTATAATCCTTTCATGAATCAATACCCCTGGTGGTTTTCCGGCAACTGACCTTACTGTATCTATCAAATGATTTTTAGAAACATTTAATTCAGCTGCATAATCATCAAGATTACGTATAGGTATTGGATTTAAACCTTTGATACTTTCAAAATCTTTATCAAAGAGCCTGGTAAAAGTTTTGGTCAGCCTCAATCCAGCATTGCTGTTATCCTGTATAGCAAGGTGGTTACCTGCTGCATAAAGACTTTGTGCTTTCTTCATGATAATAATCAGGAATGACCGCATAATTTCTGTTTTAAAAGGACTATCAGCTAAATACTCCTTTTCGATTTCTTGAAAAAAGCTATTAAAAGCTCTTTATCGTAGACAGGTTAAATAGCTTTATCTTATTATGAGCTTATTCAAACAATATTTTTTTATTACTTTAGTTAGCAATTGCATTATTCTAACCAAAGCTTTGTATGGGCCGGAGACGCTTCTTCCTGATTTTTTGTATTCTGGCGATTTTTGTGTTTGCGGCTGTACAATGTACACAGGTAAAAAGTGAAAGTAAAGATAGCAGGGGTGTAGCCTACGCCGGTAGTTCTGCTTGTGCTAGCTGTCATAAAAATCTTACTGAATCTGCTGTGCATAACTCCCATTTTAATGCCTCGAAAATGCTGGCTAAGCCAAATTCTGCTGACAGCCTGCATATCCCTGATGGGGAATTTGTTTTTAACGAGCGGACTAAAGTGCGGGCAGAAAACCGTGCTGATGGTCTTTACCAGTCTGCACTGATTAATGGTAATGATCAAAAAACTGAACATACTGATATGGTATTTGGTGCTGGAAACAGTGCTTATACTTTCGCATTCTGGTATGGTAAACAGCTGATACAGATGCCTTTGAATTACCTGACTAAGGAGCGTCAATGGGTAAATAGCCCGGGTTTTCCTACCGACCAGATTTACTTCGGCAGGCCAGTGGTTGCCCGTTGTTTGGAATGCCATAGTTCTTTTGCCGACAAAAAACTGGTGCAGGGTGCTAATTTTACAGTACAAGAAGAATATGTTAAAAACTCTGTTATTGCGGGTATTGATTGTGAACGTTGCCATGGGCCTGCGGCCCGGCATGTGACCTTTCATCAGGAAAATCCTAAGGTTAAAACGCCTAATTATATGGTGAGCTACAGAAAGCTTGCCCTAACCCGAAGAATAGATGTATGCGGTGTATGCCATTCGGGAACGGGTATCCAGACCGTAAGTTCTACCTTCAGTTTTAAACCCGGTGATACTTTGAAAACTCTACCGCAATATAGTGCGTACAGAGGGGAAGATCCGGATGTACACGGTAAACAAAAACAGCTGCTCGAATCAAGTGTGTGCTACAAAATTGGTAAGGCAGAATGTATTACCTGCCATGATGTACATAATAACAAGAAACTAAGTGTCGAGATTTATTCCAACAAATGTATCAGCTGTCATCAGGAAGTGAAACATGAAACCTTAAAAGAAAAAAATAAAGCTATACTGGCAAAAAATTGCATTGACTGCCATATGCCGATAAAGGAATCACATGCTATTGGCTTCCAGATGAGCAACAGCAAAGAAAAAATCCCTTACAAACTTCGCACACACCGTATTGCAATTTATAATGAGCTGGTAAAGCATAAATAATATAAGTTTCCTAAGTTCAACCAGCACTTGTCTTGGGTTTTCGGATGGGTTACCTGTTAATATCATGTGGTTATTAGCTAAAATAGACCTATTGTAACACAAGGATTCTTTTTAGTTTTATGGCTAATTATCAAACAATGCACCAGGTATTTTAAGGTATTGGTATACTTGCCCTTTTAAATTTATCTACTCTTTTGCTGTATTAACATACCAGATAGGAAGTTGTTGATAAAAACGATTTAAATATGAAAATGTACAAAATAATCTTACGTGTAATTCTGTTTACTGCTGTTTTAACCAATAGTGTTAACCACGCTCATGCACAAAATGGAGACCAGATATTAGATGGTATAGGTGAAACGGGAATGATTGCACGTTATTTGTTCAATGGAAATGTAAAAGACTGGTCCCGGAATAATTTACACGCCAAAGCTCAGGGTGCCGAAATTAAATTCGTAACCGACAATCGGTTTGGAAAGGTTTTGTCACTCTCGGGAGCTAACAATACTTTTATTACTATCCCTGGAGAAGCATTAACAGACCTGGAGTCGCTAAGTATATCTGGGTGGATCTATCTACGTTCGAACCAGGCTGGTCAACGTTTTTTCGATTTTGGAAAGGATGCCACCAAACATTTTTTTGCGGCCCCTTTTGGTACCAAAGAGCAGGAAGGTTATCAGGTATTGATAACTGCAGAAAAAGGTCTTAAAAAAGGAGCGGTTTCACCAGCGCTGGAAATGAATAGATGGGTGTATCTAACCATCGTGATAGATGTGCCTTCAAAATCAATGATTACCTATGTTGATAGTAAACCTGTTAGCGAAACTAAAGATATTCCGTTAGAATTATCAGAAGTATTGGGACAACAGGCAGCAGAAAAGAAACTGCTTTATATTGGGAAATCTCTGTTACAGGGAGATCCGTTTCTTAATGCGATGGTCCATGATTTTCGTATTTACCGTGTTCCACTAAGTAGAAGACAAATTGCTGGGATCTACAGGAGTTCACAAAAAGGCACACAAGAAGGTTCGGTAAATTTAGGTAAGCGGGAAGACGATCTTCCGCGTTTTTCTCTATCTACAGCACAGCTTTATACTGCTTATCTGGTTAGTGTATCCGATGTAAAAGTAGAAACGGCTGTAGGCAATTTACCACGAATACCAAGTTATGTACAGGGAATCTATAAGAATGAAATGAAAGGTCCGGAAGTACGTGTATTATGGCCATCTGCTATGGACAATAGCGCTGTTCTTAAACCTGGAACCTACACCGTTACTGGCCGTGTGGCAGGAACAGATTTCAAACCAAAAGCATTGATTACCGTTAAGAAGTCCGGTAAAACAGCTACACCAGTTTCAAAGTTAGCGGCCTTCGATTTGGACAAGGTATTATTGGAAGCCGATGCGCATGGTCACGAAACAAAATTTATAGAAAACCGGGATAAGTTTATTAAAACATTAGCTACAACCGATCCTAATTCTTTTCTCTATATGTTCCGCCATGCTTTTGGCCAGAAACAACCTGAAGGAGCGAAGCCTTTGGGCGTTTGGGACAGTCAGGATACAAAATTAAGAGGCCATGCTACTGGTCATTATCTTTCGGCAATTGCACAAGCCTATGCCGGCACGGGATATGACAAGGCACTGCAAGCTAATTTCTCCGGAAAAATGGAGTATATGGTAAATACACTTTACGAGCTATCACAATTATCAGGTAAGCCTAAAAAAGCAGGTGATACCTATGTTTCCGACCCGATGGCTGTTCCATTTGGCCCCGGAAAATCGGCGTTTGATTCAGATCTTACTGAAGCGGGCATCCGCAATGATTATTGGAATTGGGGAAAAGGGTTTATTAGCGCTTATCCTCCGGATCAATTTATCATGTTAGAAAGCGGAGCTAAGTACGGTGGACAAAAGAACCAGGTTTGGGCCCCTTATTATACCTTGCATAAAATTTTAGCTGGTTTAATAGATGTATATGACGTGAGTGGTAATAAAAAAGCCCTTGAAACAGCTACAAATATGGGTGATTGGGTTTATGCCCGGTTAAGTCAATTGCCACAGGAAACGCTGATAAAAATGTGGAACACCTATATCGCCGGTGAATTTGGCGGCATGAATGAGTCGATGGCCCGTTTATACCGGATTACAGGTGACCAGAAATACTTGAAAACGGCCCAGTTATTTGATAATATCAAAGTGTTCTATGGCGATACAGCACATTCGCATGGACTGGCCAAAAATGTAGATCTTTTCCGCGGATTGCATGCTAATCAGCATATCCCTCAAATTGTAGGAAGTATCGAAATGTACAGTGTTTCAAATAATCCAGAATATTATAAAGTAGCAGATAACTTCTGGTATAAGATGGTTAATGATTATATGTACAGTATAGGGGGCGTTGCAGGTGCACGTAATCCCGCCAATGCAGAATGTTTTATAGGTCAGCCAGCAACTTTGTACGAAAATGGCTTTTCTGAAGGAGGACAGAACGAAACTTGTGCTACCTACAATATGTTAAAACTTACGGGCGACCTGTTTCTTTTTGATCAGCGGGCAGAGTTAATGGATTATTATGAGCGCGGGTTATACAATCATATTTTAGCTTCTGTAGCCAAGAATAGCCCCGCTAATACTTATCATGTACCATTAAGGCCCGGTGCGATCAAACAATTTGGTAATCCAAATATGACCGGCTTTACGTGTTGCAATGGTACTGCAATAGAAAGCAGTACTAAGCTCCAAAATTCAATTTACTTTAAAAGCAAGGATAACAAGGCTCTTTATGTGAATTTATACATACCCTCGAAACTAGAATGGACCGAACGTAAGGTAACAGTGGAGCAGACAACAAATTTTCCAAAGGAAGATCATACCCGTCTGATTATTAAAGGGAGTGGGAAATTTGATGTGAATGTACGCGTGCCGGGCTGGGCTACCAAAGGATTCTTTGTGACGATCAACGGTACAGCACAAAAGCTTATAGCTAAACCTGGAAGTTACCTGAAAATAAGCCGCAGATGGAAGAATGGTGATGTAGTAGAACTGAAAATGCCTTTCCAATTTCACCTCGACCCGGTTATGGATCAGCAGAATATAGCCAGTTTGTTTTACGGACCAATATTGCTGGCTGCACAAGAACCCGAAGCTAGAAAAGAATGGCGCAAATTGACTTTAGATGCCGAAGATATTGGTAAGTCTATTAAGGGTGATCCTGAGCAGTTACAATTCACCATTGATGATGTAGTTTTTAAACCATTTTATGAAACCTATGGGCGTCATTCTGTTTATTTAGATGTTACGTTAAAATAGACCTCAAGATCAAAACGTTTGCTGTTTCGCTTTAATTGCTAAGTTGAGCACTATTAAATTTTGCGGATGTAAAAACTTAATGCATTTCCCTTGGTTACCTAAATGCAGGTTGCTGATCTTGGCAGATACTATATTCAATTTATGGGGAAACTTAGTTTAATTATTGAGGGAAGGATAGTAGAAATATACTATCCTACATATATATCGGGAATGTACAAAGTGCATTGGGATAAAGTCTTCATTGGCTATATTTATGTGAGGACAGTGGATGTTCACTTAGGTACCAGAGTTTGGGCAGGAACAACTCCGTACGTTGATTTATATTTAAATGAAATTGGCGACTTAATAGAATCCTCAAATATATAAATGGAATAAACAATATCAGTTAGACCCTATCATTGCAAAGTGATAGGGTCTTTTTTTTGATTGTTTTTATCGTCTATGTGATGGATTTTTTAAGACATACTTTTCATATATATAATTAGTCATTGGGAGCAATCTTTTGCGGGTATCTTTCGGATTTTCACCCTTGCCTGTATAAAACTCGACTTTACCATTTACTTTAGAATAATAAACCTTACCAATATCATTTATGTTGATCTTTGAAAGATTAGTTATTCTTTTTACATGAGCAAAGTTAGCTGTGTCCATTGCGATAACTGCAGCACCATCAATTTTTTGATCGCAGGCTATAGATTGATATTGATTTCCATCCCAATACATACATTCATGTTGACCTGAAATATAGGCTATATATGAACCGGTTACAACGACTAGTACAGCACAGAAAGCTATTGCAGTCTTTTTGAATTTAGGTAGAATCATAAATAGGCCCGGCTTTTCCTCTATTGCTATAGACGGTGGCTCTGGTATCAAATCCCCCTGTTTATAGGGTCTGGGTTCATAATCAATTAGCCAGGCTAATAACTCAATGTTCCTGTTATGTGTACCTCGTTCTGTGTTTTTCTTAAGAAAGAGGTCTAAAGGCTTAAATTTATCGGCTCCTGTGATCCTAATCTTTTGTAAATATTCTGCGCCACTGTTTCTTTCGCCATAAAGAGCTTTGAAAGTCTCACTGTCCTTTTCAGCATATCTATTATGAAAAACTGCCAGACATTCGTTTTTCAAATTTGCAGTAGTAGGGTCCCGCAAATTTGGGGGCAAAGTACCCTCATTTTTTTTCTTTTTATAAGCCAGAATTACCTCTTGTTTATAATCTTCAAACCTTTTTGAATCCATTAAGAGCATTAATTAAACGGAAATTTCGGAATTTCTTAGGATTTTTCGGAATTCCAATGGAATGATTGGAATCTTCGGAATCCTTTGATAGACAATCAATTAACTCTACATATGTTTGCATTAGAAATCAGTGCAGACTTTAATTCGCTATCACGGATTAAATGTACTAAACGGATTTCATAATGAGAGGAAAGCACGGTAGTTAGTAACCGGTTTGGGAAGCAGTTAATAACTCCCGTGTTTGAATCTCGATACTTCCCAAAAATTTCAGAAGGCCTTCTGATATACAATCGTAGCAGCCCCCACGAATGGTCGTGGGGAACTACACCCGTATTTCATTCTAAATTTTTGATCATGTTCTTTCAAATATTCATTGCTATGTTACTGGGATTAACATCCCCATCTAATTCTACATGTACTAACCAGGGTGATACACCTGTTACCACCCTCGAAACAGGCGGACCTGGTCCGGGTGGCGATACTGGCCAGTTGCCGCCTCCAAAAATAAATTAATGCCAGAGGACCGCAAGCGCGGTCCTCTTTTTTTTACTATAAACTGAGATCGTAATAAAATGTGATTCTAGCTGAAACCGTTATACAAACAAAAAATATATATTTACTTTAACATCAAAATGATGTAGCAAATACTTATTTTGAATAAAATAAAATCAATTAGTTGAAAGAAACTAAATTATTCTATAATTTGGTTAAAAATTAACGCTTGAAATATTTCTTACTACTTTCACTTCTTCTTCTATTTTGTTTTTCGTGCAAAGATCATCACACGAAAAAGGAAGGAAATAACTTATTTTATGATCAGGCTTTTGTTTATCAGGAAAAAGAGATGAGCGATAGTGCTTTTTTTTCTTTCAGTAAAGCTAAAGATCTCTTTTTACAGCAGAAAGATAGTTTGGGGGCAGGAAAGTGTTTGGTGCATATGAGTATCATCGCCGCAAATAAAGGTGATTATTATGGAGCACAGGAAATTTCATTAAATGCACTGGCATATCTCGACCTTAAAAACAAGTTTCATTTTGTTGCTTTATATTCCAATTTTAATAATCTTGGGATTGCAACATACAATCTTGAAGATTATGAAGCTGCGGTAAAGTTTTATAATTCCGCAATTAAATTTTCGAATAACCCGAAGAAAACACTTACAATTCTTAATAATAAGGCAAAAACTTATGAGGTAATGGAGGATTATACTGAAGCCTTAAAATTGTATGATCTCGTATTAAAAAGAACGCCTAAAAATAGCGTGGAATATGCTAGGACATTAACAAATATTTCACACGCCAAATGGCTCAAAGATCCTAACTATAACCCAGTCCCGAGTTATTTACTAGCGTTTCGTATCCGTAAAAATGAAAATGATATATGGGGACAAAATTCTAGTTATGCACATCTTTCAGATTATTATTCCAATAAACGAACTGACTCTGCATTAATTTATGCGGCTTTGAGGTATCAGACTGCGAAGAAATTAAACAGTGCTGCAGATAAAATTACAGCCCTTCAAAAATTAATTGAGGTCAGCCCCCCAGGGGAAATCAAAGGATATTTTGACAGTTATAAAAAATTGAATGATAGTGTACAGACTGCACACCTGAAATCAAAAAATCAATTTGCGTTAGTTCGTTATGAAACTGAAAAGCATAAAGCGGATTTCTTAAAGGCCCAGGCAGACAATATTCTTAAACAAAATGATATTTTAAGAAGAAATATCATTGTAGGGGTTTTGGCGGCAGTACTTATTATTGGATACTGGTGGTTTAGGAAAAGAAAAAAGAGCCTTCAGCAAGAAAAGGAACTGGAAGTTAAAAACACTGAAATTAAGTATGTAAAAAAAATCCATGACCGGGTAGCTAACAAAGTTTACCAGGTGATGTCGGAAGTAGAGAATACGCCTAAATTAGATCGGAATAGTCTGATTGACAAATTGGAGCTGCTGTATAATATTTCAAGGGATATTTCTTATGAAGTACTGGAGCTCAGCATGGACAAAAATTATGTTCAGCAGCTTAGTAAAATGCTGAAATCTTATGAATCAAATAAAGTAGGAATTATTACTGTTGGAAACGAGGACGAGTTATGGGATGCAGTGAGTGCAGCGGCAAGATTCGAGATTTTTTATATTATCCAGGAGTTGCTCACTAATATGAGAAAACATAGTCGCGCTGACTCAGTATTACTAAAGTTTCATCGTAAAGATTCACAAATCCATATATCTTATTTGGATAACGGAATTGGGATGCGTGAGGAAGCTAAAAAAAATGGGTTAACCAATACGGAAAACCGTATCAAACTTATTCGCGGGACTATTACTTTTGACAGTACACAGGAAAATGAATTCAAAATAGATCTCATATTCCCTATTTCTTAAAAAATCAAGAATAATGTTTAAAAATGTACTTATAGCAGAAGATCATGAAAGTATTAATATTTCTGTCCGTAAAACACTGGACGACCTTGGCATTGTAGATAAAGTTTTCAGGCCTTACTGCGATGAGGCTTTCAAATTTGTACAAATAGGGATTCGTCAGAAAAAACCTTTTGATTTACTTATAACAGATCTTTCTTTTGAAGATGACCGAAATAAACAGGAAATAAATGGAGGAAAAGAGCTCATTAGTGCAGTTAAGAAATTACAGCCTGATTTAAAAATTATCGTTTTTTCGCTTGAAAATAGGATCACCGTAGTGGATGAATTATTTGATGAGCTAGGCATAGATGGTTATGTTCGTAAAGCACGCTACGATGCAGAAGATCTTAGAAAGGCTATCGAATCTGTGTTTAAAAATAATAAATATCGATCTGCAGATTTAAGGCATAACAGAAGAGTAGAAAATACCTACGATTTTAAGGCATTTGATATAGAAATAATCTCTCTCCTTTGTGACGGTAAAAGCCAAAAAGAAATTCCAGATCTTTTAAAACAGAAGAACTTTACTCCATCAGGACTAAGTAGTGTTGAAAAGCGCCTTAACCACATAAAAACTGCTTTAAACATTACAAATAACGGACAGTTAATTGCGTATTGCAAGGATAAAAAAATTATTTAACAACATCGATACTGAAATAATAAACCTATACCAATTGAGCTTTTAATGACTGTTCAAATTTAGATGATAATATATGATTACAATTTTACTCATAGTACGTATATTTTTTAATACGGCTTTTACCAGTGGACCTGCCGATGTCTATATTTGTGATAATAAGACAACAGATAAATACCATTATTCTTCTACTTGCCGTGGCCTAAGTAACTGTCAGTTTAAGGTTGTCAAAACAACGATTCAGAAGGTAAAAGGCAAAAAGATGACGTTATGTGCCTGGGAAAGTAAAAAATAACAATCAGTCTGCCTAGTATTTTTAAGTAGGATAGGCCTTTGCCTTTGTAAACACTGGATCTGCTCATCAATTAAAACCCTCTAATTATCACGTACAGTACAGTGTGTGATTGTTTGTCGCTGATGATTACCCTATCCTGTTCTTTATTACAATTATTATTTTGATATTGCGGCGCAAATAATCCCTGCCTATTTCTGGCAATTAGCCTTATGTATCTAATCAATTGTGAAAAAGTTAATCGATAATAAATTCTGTTTTTTTATTATAATGCTTTGCTGTGCTTTTCAGCTGGTTGCTATTCCGGCTTATGCTGATGTAGATAGTTTACAGCAAGTGCTCAATAACAAGCTGTCACGACGGTCAGCATACGACCAGAAAAAGGTATTATCAATAGAAAAAATCAGGGTCGGGCTTGTAGCAAATTATAGCTCATTAAATCAGCGTTATGCGAATTATGACAGGCTTTATCAGGCGTATAAATCATACGTCCATGATTCTGCCTATGTGTATTGCAAAAAGCTCAATGCTACAGCAAGGTTATTAAATGATCAAAAGAAAATTGATCTGTCGAAGATTAAAATGGGCTTTGTGCTGATTTCGGCAGGTATGTTTAAGGAAGGTTTGGATACGCTTAAATTGGTTAGTATTACACGGCTGGACGAAAAAGAAAAATACGGTTATTTATATTTGCTGGCCAGATGCCATTTTGATTTGGCAGATTATGATAAGATTAGCGATTATTATGCAAAGTATAATCAGATTGGACTGAATTATTGCGATTCGATCATCAGCAGTACAGTGCCTCAATCCTATGAACGTCTTTCTGCAGAAGGACTTAAAGCCATCCGAATACAGGATTATTTTAATTCAGCTAATATTTATGAACAGATCCTCCACCTTAAACAGTCTCCCCAAGACAGTGCGATAAATCTAAGCTGCCTTAGTTTTACTTATTTTGAATTAAAGAAAACACAACTAGGATTAGAAAACTTGCTAAAGGCAGCAATTATCGATAATACACATTCTACTAAAGAAGGGGTAGCATTAACTAACCTTGCAAATTACTTATATCAGCAGGGAGATATCAAAACGGCATTTAATTATATCAACTATGCAATTGATGATGCTAATTTTTATGGCGCAAAGCATCGTGAAGCGCAGATCAGTAATATCATGCCGATTATACAAAGTGAGAAAGTGAATAGGATAGAAAAGCAGAAGATGATGCTAACCATTTACTCCTCGACCATTACGGCTTTAGTCGTTATCGTTTTTGCTTTCACTTTTATTACGTTAAGGCAATTGCGTAAATTGCGTAATGCTGATCGGATAATCCTTGAAAAGAATGCTGATCTGAATAGTGCAAATGATTCACTTACTGAGTTAAACAGCGAGCTGGACCAGTCTAACCGGTCATTGTTGAGAATGAATACCAAATTAGATGAGGCCAACTTGATCAAAGACGAGTACATCGGTAATTTTTTTAATATCCACTCAGATTACATTGAAAAGATTGATAAGTTAAAACGGTCAATTGAGAAAAATATCAAGGAAAAAAGTTATGATGATATCACTTTAATCCTGAAAAGGCTGAATACTGATTTTGAACGGGAAAATCTCTCTCACAGTTTCGATAAGGTATTTTTAAACCTTTTCCCGAATTTTGTCAATGACTTTAACGATTTGTTTATTGCTGATTACCGTATAGATTTACCACATGAACATTTGCTGAATACGGAACTGCGGATCTTTGCGCTGATCCGTCTGGGGATCAACGAAAATGAAAATATCGCAAAGATTCTTAACTATTCTGTAAATACAATTTATACTTACAAAACAAAAGTTAAAAACCGCTCTTTCATCCCTAATGATGAGTTTGAGGATAAAATAATGCATCTGAAGGCTTTGAAAGAGCAGATAGAATAGTTAAGCGTTAGTAGTTTAGTTTTTAAGTACCAGGTAGGTATAAGGTGCAAGCACAATTGTTTCTCCAACTTCATAGGTTGCTCCTGTGAATGCATTTGTCCATTTTGAATTTACTAATTTTTTTGGAGTGGAATAAGTGATCTCCTTGTTCCGTAAGTTGGATAATACAAATACTTTTTCCTTATCTATTTGTTTGGTAAAGGCACAAATATCGTTGGAACTATATGTTTTTACTTTATTTACGCGCAATGCAGGGGTGCCGTTTCTTATAGCAATGATCTTTTTATATGCTGCTGTGACGGCTGGATTGATGCTCCAATCTATTTTCTGACCTGTAAAGGGGAAAACAAGTTTGTAGGGCGTACCTACTTCTTGACCGTTGTAAATCATGGGAATACCATTCATATAAGTGGCCACTACAAAAGCGGCCATAGCTCCCTGCTGACCACCAAACAGGTCTTGGGGGGTACCGTCAGATCCATTTACATCGTGGTTAGTGGTATATCTAACAATCTGCTGCCCGTTCGATGTGCCTTTATGATCTGATATGTCCAGGGTGTCAAGGGATAAGACCGACTTATCTTTAGAATAGATGTCTTTGAGGTGTTCGAAGAAAGAAAAGCCAAAGTTGTAATCAAAGCCTGCTTTGTATAAGTCTCTTCTTTTACCTTCAGCAAGTAAGAGTAGCCGATGATCCGGAATGGCACGAAGTGCTGTTATTGCTTGTTTCCAGAAATCGTAAGAGGGTCCATCTGCGTAATCGCAGCGAAATCCATCAATATTGGCTGCCGATACCCAGTATTCCATGGAGGCAATCATTTCGGCACGCATGTCCATATTGTTGAAGTTCAGTTGTGCAACATCAAACCAGGGCTGGCCGGGTGGACTTAATATTTTTCCATTACTGTCTTGCAGGTACCATGATTTGTTTTTAATCCATGCATGGTCGTATGAAGTATGGTTAGGAACCCAATCCAGGATAATTGCCATTTTCCTTTTATGGATACTATCAACTACTGCTTTAAGATCTGCCAACTTGCCAAATTCAGGATTTACACTTTTATAGTCCTGTACACAGTAAGGCGAATTAACGGCATTAACTTTTCCAATGGGATAAATTGGCATCAGGTAAATCACGTTTATACCCAGGTTTTTTATGGAGTCTAGCCGAGGTAATATCCCCTGTAAATTTCCTTCTTTACTGAAAGTGCGGATATTAATCTGATATAAATTGACATCACTGCGTTCTGGTACAAAAGATTGATGTTCTTGTGCAAAGGTGTTACCACCAGAAAAATAAGAAATAAATAGGATGGTGAAGATAATCTTGATCTTTTTCATATTTGGCTGTATTAATAAGATTGGCAAAATACGATACATTACATAGAAATATAAGAGGGGGGTCAGGGGGATATTGAAATTATTTGAAGGAGGAAAAGCTAAAGGGTTGTAAATTAGTTTTATATCGACGGATTGTTATGTGTTGAATATTGATCTATGAAATAAACCGATCTCTTTTTTAAGAGGAATTTTGCGGTGTAATTACTATTAATATCCATATAATTTGCTTAAAGAATTTATTATAAATTGTTGATAAATACTATTTTACTTCATCCTACTTATCATTATTTTTAATATTTGGCTTTCCGGGCTTTGTTTTATCTCGAGATCATCTCTTACTTTGGTGTGCGTGGCCTATTGCTATGCAGAATCATTTCTATGTCTATAACACGAAATCTTTTTTACACTTCAATTCTTTCACTGACAGCACTCAATAGCTTCTCTCAGGAGTCGCCAGCAATTGCAATGAAGATGGATAATGTGAACTTCGACTTTGCCCTTACTGCTACAGGTGTTCCACAGTATTCTGTTTCTTATGGCAAAAGTAAAGCTGTTCTCCCTTCTTCATTAGGCTTTAAATTGGATCAGGGTGTTTCACTGACTGATAACTTTAAATTACTGAAAGTAGATTCTACCACTGTCGATGAGACCTGGAAGCCAGTTTGGGGAGAAGTCTCTCAAATAAGAAATCACTATAAACAGCTAACCGTTCACTTGTCGAAACAGGGAGAAAAACCAGTTTTGCTGAATGTTGTATTCCGGATATTTGCTGATGGTATTGGCTTTAGATATGAATTTCCACTACAGCAAAACTTGCGAGCTTTTATAGTAAAGGATGAGGTGACGGAATTTAATATGACGGGCGACCATCAGAGTTTCTGGATTCCGGCCGATTTTGATTCTAACGAGTATAAGTACACATCTTCACCATTGAGTAAAGTAGATGCGTGGAAATGGCCGATGATTTCTAGCGGAAAAATTGAAACCAATATTCCGGACCAATATGCGGTGCAGACCCCGTTGATGATGAAATCTTCAGCTAATCTTTACATCAATATCCATGAAGCAGCTTTGGTTGATTATGCAACTCTGCAGCTGCATGTTGACAGGAATACTTTTAAGCTATCTTCTAACCTTGTACCGGATGTAAAAGGAAATAAAGGCTACCTGCATGCACCTTTTAAAACACCATGGAGGACAATTATTGTGAGTAATAAAGCAACCGATATCTTGTCGTCTAAAATGATTTTGAATTTAAACGAACCATCAAAAATAGAAAATACGGCTTGGATTAAGCCTATGAAGTTTATGGGTATATGGTGGGAAATGCAGGTAGGCAGATCCAGTTGGAACTATACCGATAATATGGATACTTTGTACGGTGAAGGAAAATATATTGCTAATGACCACCATGCGGCAAATACAGCAAACGTGAAACGTTATATCGATTTTGCGTCTAAAAATGGAATAGACGGGCTTTTGGTAGAGGGATGGAATAAAGGCTGGGAAGAGTATACTGAAGATAAAGAAGAGAAATTCGACTTCGTAACTCCATATCCTGATTTCGATGTGAAAGCAATATCGGCCTATGCAAAACAAAAACGAGTTAAAATGATTATGCACAATGAGACCGGAGGAGGTGCAACGAGCTACGAAAGACAAATGGATACCGCTTTCCGTTTCATGAATAAATTTGGGTATGGAGCAGTAAAAACTGGATATGTATCCTCTATTATCCCACGTGGTGAACATCATGATGGTCAGTGGATGGTAAATCATTACTTGCGTTCTATTAAAAAAGCTGCTGATTACAAGGTGATGATCGATATCCATGAGCCAACAAGACCTACAGGTTTACAACGTACTTATCCAAATTTTATGGCTTCTGAAGCGGGCAGGGGCAATGAATGGAATTTCTTTGCTGATGGTAACCCGCCCGAGCATGAAACAATTTTACCTTTTACACGTATGATGGGTGGCCCAATGGACTATACCCCGGGGATTTTCAAGTTAAGAAACTACGCGCCTGGTGTGCCAGACAGACAAATGCATTCTACATTAGCCAAACAACTGGCTTTGTATATCACCCTGTACAGTCCGTTGCAAATGGCGGCAGATATGCCAGAACACTATCAGGAGCATATGGATGCGTTCAAGTTTATACAAGATGTAGCCGTAGATTGGGACGATACTAAAGTATTAGCGGCAGAACCAGGTGAATATATTACTATCGCGAGAAAAGCAAAAGGTAAAAACGACTGGTTTATTGGTGCGATCACTGATGGGACTAAAAGATCGTCGGTTGTAGCGTTGGATTTTCTGGATAAAAACAGGGAGTATACTGCTACAATTTATGCAGACGGTGCCACAGCAGATTGGAAAACTAATCCTGAATCTTACCGGATCAAAACAATTTTTGTGAATAGCAAATCGAAGCTTAAATTGGCTTTAGCTGCAGGCGGCGGTGCTGCAGTTCATATTAAGCCGGTAAACTAGTAAATAGATTTTTATAATAAACGCAAGAAGCCCGGCACTAGCCGGGCTTCTTGCGTTTATTTATTTTCTAACTATCCTTTCAGAATCCTATCTAGTAAAACTTTGGTTTTCCTGATCCCTTCTTCCTCAGTTAAAGTTGATCCTTCATATTCAATACCAACAATGCCCGACCATTTTGCGTCTTTGATAATCTTAAACATACGGTCGTAGTCGATTGTCGTTTCATCGCCTTTATCATTGAAATCATAAGATTTTGCACTGATCCCCTTTGCAAAAGGTACTAACTCTGCAACGCCCTGGTATTTGTCATAAACCTCATCCTTGCCTACTCTAAAATTGCCAAAATCTGGCAGCGTACCACAATAAGGATTGTTTACTTGTTTCATAACATCAGATAACCATTTCCCGTCCGATGAATAACCGCCATGATTTTCTACGATGATATTGATTTTATGTGCTTTGCCGTATTCTGCAAGTTTCCCTAAACCAGCCACTGCTGCAGTTTTTACTTCATCAGCAGTGCCTTTACCAGCGGCATTTACACGTATGGTTTTGCAACCCAAAAACTTAGCAGCATCTACCCATTTGTAGTGGTTCTCTACTGCTTTTAACCTTGCTGCTTCATCCGTATCACCTAGCTGACCTTCTCCATCAATCATAATTAAATGGTTTTGGATTCCTTCATTATGAGTCAGCGTTTTCAGCTCTTTCAAATAAGCCATATCGGTTTCCTTCTTGTTAAAAAAGGGACTTACGTATTCGACTATATTAATCCCAAAGTCCTTCTTAGCCTTCATAGGAAAATCCATATTTGTCATTTTCTTTGCAAATAGGGCCTTATGAAAAGACCATTCTGCTAATGATATGGTAAAGAATTCTTTTTTTGGATAAGCTAATCCTTCGAATGGGATTAAAGACGAGAGGCCCGCAGCGGCGGATAACATCCCTAAATCTTTAATAAAACTTCTGCGATCTTTTACTTTCATTATATTTAGTTGATAGGTTTACTTAAGTAGCAGCTTGTAAAACATGGTTTATCCCGATGAATTTTTGGCGGCTTTAGCCCATGTAGCACTTAACTAAACATCAATTAAGTGGCTTCATTGCAAGTTAACCACAAAATAAGAAATATAATTGAGGCATTTGTCCACATTCACTAAATTATATTCATAGCATTAATACACTGCCGTTTGCTTATAAAAAATAGTTACTGGTAAAGGGTAATGCAATAAAATACTCATATTTGCTGTTCAATTTAGATGATTGATTTTCCAATGACCAATCGTACAGCCATACTTGATACACTGTCGTTTAAAGGTTATTTTATAAAAAACTTACATTTATGAGCCCGATCCAGCCCGCTGAAAAAGCAAACAAAGAGTTGACCTACATCCAAAAAGTATGGCAGACAGTTGCTATTGTTGCCTTGTTGGTGGTCGTTATTCTAATTGCCCGGATTGCTTTTAATGTATTGCTGATGATTCTTGCTGGTTCTTTGATCGCTGTTTACTTTCATGGCCTTGGAGACATGATCGAGCGGAGAACGAAGCTGAGCAGAAGAGTCTGTATGATTCTTTCTGTAGGCGGATCTTTTGTGATCCTTGGTTTATTGTTGTGGTTTATGGGCACTAAAATTCAAAACCAGATAGCCGCGTTATCAGATTCGCTTCCAAATACAATTACGGCGGCCAAATCAAAAATGGAAGAAAGCGGGACGGGACGCAAATTATTGGAATATGTTTCTGGTGATAATTCTGACCGGTTGTTTTCTACAATACAGCGGTTTTTTAGTACAAGTTTTGGTGTGTTAGGTAACATCTATGTAATTGTGCTGCTGTCTTTCTTTTTTACTGCAAATCCTGATGTATACAAAAATGGTATCTTAATGCTGATCCCTAAAGCAAATAAGCCTATTGCGCGAACGGCGATGGATCGTATAAGCCAAATGTTAAAAGGATGGCTGAAGGGTACAATGCTTTCTATGCTGTTGATTACCTTGCTAATTGCTCTTGGTTTAACCATAATGGGGATCCCGGGAGCCCTTGTTTTATCGTTGTTAACAGGTATGTTAAAACTTATCCCAAATTTTGGTTCTATGGCCGCAATGATTCCTGGTGTATTGCTAGCACTTACGGTAAGTACAAACACAGCAATCATCGTGGCGCTGATCTACATTGTATCACAAACGATAGTCAGCAATATCGTTACCCCACTCATCCAAAAAAGGATGATTAACCTGCCACCAGCACTTACAATTATCAGTCAGGTGATCATGGGCACTGTTTCTGGTGCTCTGGGGATCATTCTTGCAGTACCTTTATTAGCAATCATCATTATCCTTGTTGATGAGTTGTACGTCAAAAAAATAGAGCAGGCAGTGTAGTGATTACCTTCATTAGATTTTATTGCTGCTTTTTAAAATCTGATGGGTTCTGGGTAGTCGCATTTTTAAAAAAACGGCTGAAATGTCCGGCATCGGTAAAACCGAGGTCGTACGCAATTTCCTTTACAGAAAGGCTAGTATAACAGAAAAGCCGCTTAGCCTCCATTATAATCCTGTCTTGTATAATAGAAGACGGTGTATTGTAATTAAATCCCGTGAATATTCTGGTAAGGGTTTTGGGCGATTTGTTAAGAAGATTGGCATAATAGTTTACCTGATGTTCCTTTTTATAGTCATCGGCTACCAATAGATTAAACTGCCGAATAAGATCAAATTTCTCTTCTTCATAAACAACACTGCTAAAATACTGTTCCTTTGCTAGCCTGGTAGTTAAAATGATCAGCCTTTTGAGCAGCATTTGCAGCATATCTGTCTGTATGGTATCTACGGTATTAAATTCTTCAATGAAAACCTGCTGCAGCCCCCGCATTTTTTCCTGGTATTCTTCATTGAGTGTTAAGAACAGGTTGCCATTGTATCCGAAAAATAAGATACCAAGACAGCTAATCTCAAAATAGTTGTCTGCAAGGCAATAAAAATCGCGGGTGTATTGCCAGCAGGTAACTAATTCTGGTTTTTGAAAACTAAATACTTGTTTTGATAATAGCGGAATCATATGGAAAGGCGCAAACACATAGGGTATTCCATCGATCACCATTTGCTGAGGTTCTGCACCGTTAATAACGATAGAAAGCACATATTCATTTTCAACGCCATGCTGATGAAAGTGTTCGGAAGACGGTTCCTTGTGAATAAAGATAAGTTTGCCTTTTGTTTTTGGGGAGATGTGAGTAAAGTGCATTTGACTTGGCTGGAATTTACTATAATTCTACACAAATCTACACGTTTCTTCTGCATCGCTGCAAGTGCTTGGTCATCCCTGTATCAGGAAAAGTACTACTGGAAATATCGGCAAGCCTTTGCGAAAAATATCCATTTTCTGGAGGCTGTTAACAGGCCATATTTGTATCAGAAAAAATATAACATAAATCATAACACAATGAAAACAATTAAATTGCTGACACTAGCTGTCTTGGTATTGCTGGGTAGTTCTCATTCATTTGCACAAAAAGCAGCTGGTGATAAACCAACAATAATTTTTGTGCATGGTATCTGGGCCGATGGCTCTTCATGGACTAGTCAGGTTCTTGCTTTACAAGCTAAAGGGTATCAAGTAATTTCGGTACAGAACCCAATAACATCATTAGCTGCTGATGTTGCAGCAACAGAAAGAGCAATCGCACAGGCGAAAGGAGAGGTGATCCTGGTGGGCCATTCCTGGGGAGGTTTTGTAATTACCCAAGCTGGTAATAATCCAAAGGTAGTAGGGTTGGTTTACGTTGCTGCACTTGTTCCAGACTTAGGAGAGACCCTCCCTTCCTTATCTGCTAAAGGGCCGGGTATTGACTTAGGCAAATATCTGGAACCTTTTCAAGGTTTTGTTTACTTATCCAGGGCAGGAGTTAAAAACGTATTTGCACAAGACCTTCCAGAGAAACAGCAAAACTTAATTTATGCCACCCAAACACCGGCTGCTGAAAGTGTTTTTGCCGACAAAAGTGGTGAGCCAGCATGGAAAACAAAAAAGAGCTGGTATATCGTGGCAAAGAGTGATGGTTCAATCAATCCAGAATTGGAGCGTTTTATGGCTAAAAGAAGTAATGCTAAAACAATAGAAATTGAAGCGAGCCATGTAGTCATGATTTCACATCCTAAAGAAGTACTAGATGTGATCGAAGAAGCTGCAAACGCAAAATAACAATATCTTTTATGGCGGTATTACAAAAGGCAATTTCCAATAAGATTGCCCTTTGTAATTTTAGGAACTACTTACTGTCAGAAGATAGATGAAAGAATAATTAAATCCCCGCCAATTAAAAAACAATAAAGCCTATTTTTACCATATGCGAACCCTTAAACAGTTTGAACCTTTAGTGATCCATGATTTTACTGAAAGGGTTTTTCATATGGAAAGCCATGGCCATACCTATTATGAGATTGGCTATATTTGTAATGGAAAAGGTATCCATTATCTAAACAATAGTGCACTGGATTATCAATCTGGAGATATTTTTGTCCTCTGTCCGGAAGACAGTCATACTTTCAAAATAAAAAAAACAACACGGTTTGTTTTTATCAAATTTACAGATGCTTACTTTAATCTGTTTGAGCAGCAGGGTGAAAATGCGTCAGTGAATCCTAACCCTTTGGAGATAATGAATTCCAAATATCTAAAGGAAAATAAATTGAAATTAGATCCAATAAGTGCACTCCTCCTTAAAAATACCATAGACAGTATTGTAGCCTTTGATAAATCTGACCTTAACCTGAACAACTCTCTTTTTATCTACCATCAAATCCTTTCCATACTTTCACTAGTTAAAGATAATTTAGCAAAGACGGGAATAGGGTTCATTAAGGAGGTGGAGGATCAAATTATCATTTCTTACATACACCAGCATATCTATTATCCGGCTGATCTGAAAATCATTGCTATTGCAAGCCATTTTAACATAGCCCCAAAATATTTTAGTGCCTACTTTAAAAGAGTATATAAAATAGGGTATAGTGTGTATGTCAATAAATATAAGGCCTCTTTGATCGCCCTTCGGTTGCAGTCCAAGCAGTTTACCCTTAGGCAAGTAGCAGAAGAATTTGGCTTTACCGACGAAAGCCATCTATCTAGGTTTTTCAAAAAATCACATAAAGAAAGTCCTGGAGCTTATAGAAATCATTAATTCTCTCCTAGCCATTTGTGTTGTAATTGTACACGTTTATAGCGCTTTTATACAAAGGCTTTAGATTTTTAGCATACTACTTTTGCAGATTATTATTTTATCTGATTCAAAAAGTTATGATGAACACGAAGAATACACTGGCCGTTATTTTGAACGGAAGCTCGTCAAAAGGTATACATGCAATTGATCAATATATTAATAGCTATACAAAATTATTACTTGTTGGGCACGACCGCCATGAGCTCAAAGATTCTTTAAATAAGATTTCTGACCGTTTACCAGTAGAAAAAATAGATTATGTAGAAGTTGATATGACCAGGAAATTTGAGTTGGAGGAGTTGATCGGGTTAGTAAAGGGAAGGTATTGCGGTGCAGACCTGATTGTAGATTGTATGGAAATAGTCGAAGACCATAAAAAGATTATTTTTGAAACCTCTTTAACGGAATTCAAAAATGCCGCATTAAATTCAGCTGTTTAATTCCTGTAAATAAGTTAAGATTAATTTAGTTAATGCTAATAATCGGCCTGATAATGTGTTCAAAGCGCTTAAATTTGATTCTTAAATCTAATATATTAAGCTATGAAGCTATTCTTACTTTCCATTTGTTTATTCCTGTTAAGCTTTACTGTAAAAGCGCAGGATAAGGAAGCTATTTTAAAAATACTGGATACCCAGGTTACTGCCTGGAATAAAGGTGATATTGATGGTTTTATGAAATATTATTGGAAATCTGATTCTTTACTGTTTATTGGTAGTAAAGGGCCAACTTATGGCTGGAACTCGACTTATGAACGCTATAAAAAAACTTATCCGGATAAAGCAGCAATGGGTACAACCAAATTTGATATTCTAAAAGTGGACCTGATTGATCCTACAAATGCCTTTGTTTTAAGTGGCTGGAACTTAAAACGGGAAAAAGATGCATTAGGCGGTTTTTTTACTCTATGGTTTAGAAAAATTGATGGTAAATGGGTGATCGTTTGCGATCATACTTCTTAAAATAGAATGGGCAGGATTCGCTGCATTTATTTTGCGTATAATCCTGCCCTTTATTAGTTTTAATTTATTATAATTTTTCTTTAATTATTTTTGCAGAATCCAGGTGCATTTTTAGGGTGGGGAGGGTTTTTGATGCGAACCCTTTTAAATCGGCATCTTTTAAGCTACTAGCAGCCTTTTCAAACAGGTCGATATCTTCTTTATGATCATCTGTCATCATGCCCATGTAGTGTTTGTCAAATTCTTTGCCACCTAATTTTTTCATTTCATCAATATGTTGCTGAAGTTTATCTGGCATCTTAGACGGGATCAAAATATTCTTAGTATCAGCTAAGGCTTTAAGTTCTTCATTTGCTTTAGAATGGTCTTTTACCATCATTGCACCAAATTGTTTGACTCTCGGACTAAGTGCTTTTTGCTGTGCCATATTTCCTAGTTCTACTTCTAATTGCCCGCCGGCTGATGCTTTGAGTACAAACGTAGTAACCGAATTACCAGAGGTATCTACAGGATCTTTTAATGAAGTATCAGAATCATAAGCTGGCAGACTATCAGAAGCAGTTTTATTTGCCTGCTCATCTTGTTTTGCGCCAGAATTACATGAAGCCACGAACAGCATAGCTATGCTAAACATAAATAAAGGTAGTTTTCTCATAATTTTGTTTTTAATTTTTGCAACAACTTAAGCCCTTAAATGTTTACAAAATTTGCATACGATGCTGATTGGCGATTGCGACTTCATTACTATTAGCTCACAATTAGTAGTCAAATAAAAATGCTGTACGGCTATCACGAAACTAAATTGACTAGCTCGTGTTTTACTACTAAATTTTAAATTATGGAATCAAAAGATGAAAAACGTCTGAATGCAGATAATGAATTGCTCATTTCTTCAGCGCTAGAAGCTAATAAACCAGAAAAACCAATTAATGAAGAAGTTAGTGGTGGTTATAATTCCGCTAACGATACCGGCAACAGCAACGAAGATCTGGAGCTTGATCCAAATGATGATCCGGAGACCAATGTGGATGAGAATGATCTCGAATCATTAAATGGACAAGATCTGGATGAAGATGATACCGATCTGGTATAAACGGTAAAGTCGCAGCTTAATTTGGGCTCCAGAATGCAGAGGTTTGAATTATACAAGTATTGGTTTGGAAGCAACAATTTTTCGCTAACGGACTGCATTAATTTTGTCTTGTTCTTTTATCACAATTAACAAGATTAAAATTATGAAAACTATATTAATTACAGGTGCTTCTTCAGGAATAGGTAAAGCTGCGGCTATTAAGTTTGCGGCCAACGGTTGGAATGTTATTGCTACAATGCGCTCGCCAGGAAAGGAAAAGGAACTTTCTTTGCTACAAAATGTATGGGTAACAAGGCTTGATGTGCAAGATAGCGAAAGCATTAAAGCTGCTGTGCAGAATGGTATAGAAAAATTTGGTACAATTAATACTGTATTAAATAATGCAGGCTATATGGTTGTTGGTGCATTTGAACTGGCTACTGATGAACAGATACATAGTCAATTCGATATCAATGTATTTGGCGTAATGAATGTAACTAAAGCCATTTTACCTCATTTCCGGGATAGGCAGGCCGGTACTATCATTAATGTAACCTCAACTGGCGGCAGGATTACTTTTCCTACTTGCAGTTTATACCATGCTACAAAATTTGCAATAGAAGGCTTTTCTGAGTCACTTTCCTATGAGCTGTTAGCGCAAAATATCAAGGTAAAGATCGTGGAGCCAGGATCTACCCATACCAATTTCGTAAATTCTGCAAGTGTCACTGTAAATCCAGCAATTACTGCGTATGACAACTTTAATAAACTTGCTATGGACAATTGGTATAAAAATGACACCATGCAATCTAAAGTAGAAGATATTGCTGATGTAATTTATATAGCAGCAACAGATGATACTGATCAGCTTCGCTACATGGCAGGAAAGGATACAGCATTTTATTTTGGCTTAAGGCAAGGTGATAGTGATCAGGAATATATAGATCATATGCGGAATAGCTTTATTCCTGAGGTGCTCGATACACAAAATAATAAGTAGATTTAACTCATGGAAAAGGCAGAAACACTGGAAGCTTTTTATAAAGATAAGTTTAACCGTCTGCCGGCACAGTTACCAGCTGCAGAGTTGCAATTTAATATGTTTAGTTATGACGATTGCGCTGCCGGGGCTACCATGTCTTACCGGCGGCGTGACTTTTATAAGGTTTCATTTTTGAAAGGTCATTACTTGCTGCATTATGGTGATAAGAGCCTTGACGTGAACGGTACGACACTTGCTTTTTTTAGTCCTGATGTCCCCTATACGGTTGAAGCGCTAGAGGAGCGTAATGCAGGAGGGTATTTTGTTTTCAGGGAGTCTTATTTTAATGAACATTACAGAAGAAATATTCGTGACTTCCCGCTGTTCGCATCGGGAAGCAAACCTGTTTATGTATTGAACAAATCCCAGGAAAAAGCTGTAGGAAGAATTTTTAGTAAGATGCAAGCTGAGGTGTTTTCAGGATACGAATTTAAATATGATTTGATTAGAAATTACATTGCAGAACTTATACATTTTGCATTGAAGATGCAGCCTTCGGAAAAACTTTATCAGCATATTGATGCTAAGACCAGGATTACAACTGTCTTTAATGAGTTGCTGGACAGGCAATTTCCGATAGAATCTTCTACAGAGGTGTTTGGGTTGAAGACGGCTAGTGAATTTGCAGAACGCCTTGGTGTACATGTTAACTATTTGAACCGTGCTGTTAAATCTACAACAGGAAAAACAACTACTGCATATATTTCCGAAAGGATTACAGCTGAGGCTATTGCCTTACTGAAACATTCTGACTGGAATATTTCTGAAATCAGTTATAGTTTGGGGTTTGATGATCCATCGCATTTTAACCACTTTTTTAAAAAGCAGACCAACCAAATCCCATCTAGTTTTAGAAATTGATTTTTAATTTATCTACAGCTAAAGACTATATCCGGGCGAGGGCTGATTTATTATTTAATCAGTAGCTTATAGAAGGTTGTGTAACATAAATAAAGGATTTCAGGTTAATTCTTAATCTAAAGGTCATAATATTGATTCTGATCATGACAGGCGTGTTTTTTAGATAGATTTGAACTTTTTACTGCTGGTGTTATCTTTCTTTATAAAGGTAGCTTTAAAGTTCAATGGTAAAGTACAGCTAAACAGGACACGAATGAACATAATCGCGAAGATATTATTCTCTACAAGGACAATGGGTACAATGTTATTGATTTATGCCCTTTCTATGGCAATAGCCACTTTTGTAGAGAACGATTATGGAACGCCAGTAGCAAAAGCATTAATTTATGATTGCTGGTGGTTTGAGCTGGTCATGATTATTCTGGTACTTAACTTTATAGGTAACATTAAAAGATACCAGCTTTTTCAAATTAAGAAATTGCCGTTACTGGTGTTTCACCTTGCCTTTATTATCATATTTATTGGTGGAGCCATAACAAGATATGTAAGTTTTGATGGGTCTATGCACATCCGTGAAGGGGATTCCAGTAATCAGGTTGTCTCTAATGCCACATATTTTAAAGTACAGATTGGAAAAGATGAACAGGCACTAGCTTATGATGATATTCCTGCAATCCTGATTTCAAATCGTATTCCTTTTTACCTTAAACCATTTAAAAAGACTTTCAAGTCAGAATATGATTTTCACGGTGAACGTGTTAAACTGAAAGTAGTTGATTTTTATTCCAGGGCACAAGATTCCCTGATACGCGAAGCTAACGGTAAGCCTACGCTGCACCTGGTGGTTTTAGAAAACAGTAAGCGGGTAAATAAATATGTTCCATCAGGCACAGTTCAGCTCATACAAAATGTACTGGTGAGTTATAACAAACAAACCCCTGGAGCTATAAATCTGGATGATACCAATGGTACCTTGCAAATTTCTTCGCCTTTTGCAGGGAATTACATGGTTATGGCGAGCCAGACAAAAGGTGATTTGGCTGGTAATAATACTCCGGCACCTTTTAATTTCAGAAGTCTGTATACTATCACCGGGTTTACTTTTGTTGTGCCTGAGGGTCCGATTAATGGTCATATCATGTATTTTGAGGGGGATAAACGAACTCACGATCACGATCCGGATTTGGTTAAAGTAGAAGTAACAACGCCTAATGCAGTAGATACGGTTTCATTTTATGGGGGAAAAGGAATTACCAATTTCCAGCACCAAAGTGATATTGGTGGAATAACCATTTCACTTGCATACGGACCGAAAATATATAATACCCCGTTTTCCTTGAAGCTGGTTCATTTTAAAATGGAAAAATATCCTGGCAGTAACAGTCCGGCCGCCTATTCTTCTGATATTATGATCCAGGATGGAGGAAAGGAGACGCCTTACAAAATATTTATGAACCATGTATTGGATCATCTTGGATACCGCTTTTTCCAATCCAGTTTTGATGATGATGAAAAAGGTACTGTCTTGTCTGTAAATCACGATGAGCTGGGTACCAATGTGACTTATCTCGGTTATACTTTACTGTTTCTTGGGATGTTCGTCACCTTATTTTGGAAGGGCACACATTTTTCTAAATTAAATGAACAGCTTAAAACCATATCAAAGTCTAAAGCGCTGCTGCTTTTATTTTTCTTTCTGCCGATAGGCGCCGCATTCAGTCAGGAAATAGATATGCATGGTACAGATGGTAAAATGCATATGCATGACCGTATTGTTGATAGCACTGAAAGGAAAGGGGCAATAACGCAGCAATTGATGCAGCCTAAGGTGCAAAATGCGGAGCAATTTGCTGGCGATTTAAAAATAGAAAAAGCGCATGCAGACCAATTTGGTCATTTATTAGTGCAAAATATCGACGGTCGGGTAGAGCCTGTAAATACGATGGCATTAGAAATTCTCCGTAAATTGTATCAGAAAGATAGTTTTTACTCATTAAATGCCAATCAATTTTTTCTTGCGATCTCTACTTCACCCTTTACGTGGGTCAATGTTCCTCTGATTAAGGTAAAAGCGAAGAGTGGTTCACAACTGCTTAAAGCTGTTAATGCGAATGCAGATGGGTACACCTCTATGCTCAACCTCGTCAAAATCAGCTCAGACAGTACGGCAGATTTTGTATTAAAGGACGATTACTTAAAATCTTTCGCAAAGAAACCTGCGGATCAGGATAGTTATGATAAAGATATTATTGAACTAAATGACAAGTTGCAGGCCATGCAGCAACTCCTTGCGGGACAGTATTTACGCGTGTTGCCCATTGCTAACGATCCAAATAATACATGGATTGCCATGCCAACACAGGCAATGAATAGTGGGCTGACTTTATCAGATCCTGTTGCCGGTTATTTTAAAAGTGTTACGGATGCGCAGCAATCTGGCAACTGGAAAACTGCTGATGCTTCTTTAAACCATATCAAAGAATTACAGCTCAAATACGGTAAGAATGTAGTGCCGTCCCAGGCCAGGATTGATTGGGAAGTACGCTATAATTCATGGAATATCTTTCTAAAACTGATGATTGCTTATGCAATCTTAGGTACCGTAATTCTCGCCCTTGCATTTTTTAAGCTTTTTAAACAGTCAAAAAATCTGAATAGGGTAATTACTGTTGTACTTGTTTTAATTACAACCGCGGTGTTTTTGCAGGGTGCTGGTCTTGGCATCAGGTGGTATATATCTGGTCATGAGCCATGGAGCAATGGTTATGAAGCTGTGCAATTTATCAGTTGGATTGGTGTACTGTCTGGCTTGCTAATGTACAGGAACAGCAATGCGTTTATCCCGGCTGCAGGTTGTTTAATTGCAGTGATATTGATGGGCTTTGCACATGGCGGTTCGCAGATGAACCCGCAGATTACACCCTTGGTACCTGTACTTAAATCTTACTGGTTAATGATCCATGTAGCTATAATTACTTCGAGTTACGGCTTTTTCGGATTGAGCGCACTGTTGGGAACTGTGGTGCTAATGCTGTATATCATTGATAATAAAAAGATAAATGCAAAGGTTAAAGCTTCTATAACAGAATTGACTATCGTAAATGAAATGTCTTTAACGGTTGGTATATTTTTGCTTACCGTAGGTACTTTTCTTGGTGGGATATGGGCTAATGAGAGCTGGGGAAGATATTGGAGCTGGGACCCAAAAGAAACCTGGGCCTTCATTTCTGTTATTTTTTATGCTTTTGTGCTCCATGTGCGATTGATCCCGGGATTAAAGAGCAAGTATTTGTTTAACCTGCTTTCTCTCTTATGCTTTTCGACGGTAATTATGACTTATTTCGGTGTTAATTATTACCTGACAGGTCTGCATTCTTATGCACAAGGTGATCCTGTACCTATACCTTCATGGGTATATATCACTATTGCATTAGTATTTATGCTGGCATTTGTTTCTTATAAAAGATATCAATTGCAACACAAAAAGAAATAAAGAGTAGGCTATTGTAAGTTATTCTTTAAGAAATCTGCAAGTTCCTGGGACCTGACGTTACGTTTGATTATCATCCCCTGGTTATCCAGAAGATAACTCATAGGGAATAAATATACTAAAAGCGATTTAGCGCCTGCACCATTTTTATCCCAGTATTGTGGCCATTTTATTCCTGTTGTTTTTATGGCCTCATGCATTTCCGCTTCTTCATCAAAATTGCTGGTTGCAATGTTTAATATCTCGAAACCTAGTGCTTTATACTTGTTGTATACTTGTGTAAGCGCAGGGAAATCGCGTGTACTTTGGGTGCCCCTGCTGTTCCAGAAATTGACGAGTGTGTATTTGTTTTTTCCGGAAAGTAAAGTGGCCGATTTATGTTCATTAAGATCTAATAACCTCAATTGCGGGAACTTCACTCCGACAGCTAATAATCCTGCTTTCTTCAAGTTACTGGCTAATATTTTTCCGGAATAACTGTTTTTTATTTCAACTGAAAAATTTGCAAACATCTCGTCAAATATTTTATAATAGCCAAACATATTTAAGTGTACCAAATGCCAAAAACCTAAATAGGATGATGGATAATTTTTTATAAATTGAAGAAATGCCTTGTCACCGTCATCATATCTTCTGATATTGTTTTCTCTGAATTTTATTCTGGTCGAATCTGGTAATCCATATGGGTTCTTTTCCATTAATTGCGCCTGTAGAAGGCTATCTTCTTTTGCCTCCAGACGGATTTTTGCTTAGGCTTTATTCATATACGTATATGCTTTCATCTCCTCATTATCCATCATGGGGATTTCGCTTTCTGCGTTGATATTGCAAATGACGGTTTGTTCTCCCGCTTGAACGATGATCATTTTAGAATAATATAGTGTGGACTGATGAAGCATATAGCCCATTGGATTTGGAAGTTTCCCTTTAAAGTGAAAATTGCCGCTGTAAATTGGGGCTGTTAAATTTCTGAGTGCTGGCGGGTAATAGCTGGTATCGCCAATAATCTCCAATTTAACATCGCCGGTTTTGAGCTTAATTGTTCCTTCAAGAGTAAAGGGGGCATAGTCAGCTTGCTGACAAAATGTGGTAAGGCTATAAAATAAACACAAGAACGAAAGGAACAGCTTTTTATTCATTTGATAAATATAACTTTAAGAAGTATATGAAGTGCCGGTGATTACCATAGGAACAGAAATATTACGCTTGAATCTTAATACAATAAGAGATAGTATATTGATCTTTGAAGTAGATGAAAGATTATATATTCGATATACAATTAAAAGTAAGGGATTATGAATGTGACATCCAGGGGATAGTCAACAATGCTGTGTACCAATCCTATCTGGAGCATGCGCGGCATGAATACCTCTTGTCGAAAGAAGGCTCTTTTAAAGAGCTTACTGATCAAGGTATTTTGTTAATGGTATCACGCATAGAGATGGATTTCAAAAGTCCGCTTTCGAGCAGGGATTCTTTTGCTGTAAAACTATTAACAGAAAGACAAGGATTGAAGCTCATATTTTTTCAGGACATTTTTCGTCTTTCAGATGATGCTTTATGCCTGAGGGCAAGGGTAGAAGTTATTGCCAAAGTAAATAACAAGATCAGCAGGGGTGAAATCTTTGATATGCTGGCTATCTAAAGCAATGATTTATATTACTTTACAAACTCATATTTAATACCTAGTTTTTTAATTTTAGAATTAAGTGTCGTAGATGGGATATTTAGTAACTCTGCAGCACCACCTGGTCCGTAAACTTTTCCTTTACAAATTCTTAAGATAGACATGATGTGGTCCCTTTCCATTTCTTCCATGGTTTTTACCTTAGCATTGTCATCAGTATTAGGATAGCTGGCATTGCTGGCTACGGGAAGGTCAATTGCTGTAATCTCAGACCCTGTGGCCATCAGCATACTTCTTTCAATCAGGTGTTCAAGTTCACGGATATTTCCTGGCCAATCGTAGGTTTGCAGCGTTTCCATCGCTGCACTGGAAATCCCTGCAATTGTTCTTGAGGCTTTTTTATTGTATTTATCCAAAAAATGATAAACCAGGGAAGGGATATCTTCTTTTCTCTGGCGTAAAGCGGGTAGTTCAATCGGAAATACGTTTAAACGGTAATAGAGATCTAGACGGAATCGACCTTCTGCTACTTCCTTTTCGAGATTACGGTTAGTGGCAGTAATAACCCTGACATTGATTTTCTTTGTGTAGGAGCCGCCAAGTCTTTCAATTTCTTTTTCTTGCAACACCCTAAGTAGTTTAACCTGTGCTTCAAGGGGCAGCTCGCCAATCTCATCGAGAAAAATAGTCCCCCCATCTGCTTGCTCAAATTTGCCTATCCTTTTATCGCTTGCTCCGGTAAAGGCTCCCCTTTCATGACCAAAAAGTTCAGATTCTATGAGTGTCAAAGGGAGTACAGCGCAATTAACGGTAATCATTGGCTTTGTTTTTCTTGGCGACAATATATGGATGGTCTGGGCAATTTTTTCCTTTCCTGTACCGCTTTCCCCGAGTATGAGGACAGAGGTGTCATCCGGTGCCACCATCTCAATTTTGCTAAATACATTTCTCAATAGCGGGCTATTGCCTATTATACCATTAAAGCTTATTTCCGGTGTTTCAACTGGCTGCAGGATCTTTGTTTCGGTTGCTGTAGCTGATAATCCTGATGGATCTTTTCCGTAAATAATTTTTTCTATAATGAGTTTAAGGCTTTTTTGAAACTGATTGATCAGGCCCGTATGAACATTGGTATAATATTCTACAGCTTGGTTAAAGAAAACAAAATGAAAGGTTTCTTCATTGAATTTTATTTCAATAAGTAATGCCGACTGTAATTTGAAGTGGTCTGAAACCGTAGAAATCCAGGTGTTTTCCATGCGCAGTTTCTTAAAATCATAACCATTAAAAATCGACTTTCCATGAATTGTTATGACATTTGTACCCCAAGATTTAAAGTCGCGCTGGGATACAGACATCTCGGTTAATAGCTGATCAGAAGAAAAATACTGTAATTTAGTATCACTGGTTAGTTGTAAATTAAGGTCCCTGTTGCTCGTTTTAGGAAGAAACCTTCTCACCCAAAGAAAATTGAAAGGCACAATAGAATTCAATGCTGTGCCTATTTGCTTTACTTTTTCGGAGAGCATCTCCTGTTTGTCTACAATATGTTCTATTTGCTTCTGAAATGTTGGTTCCTCATTTTGACTATATATTAAATTCTGTGCATGCCTGTATTGTGCAATATCCAGCATAACCAGCAGGTCTTTTTCCCTGAATGGTTTTACAAGGAAACCGTAGGGCAGGGTGGCCTTTGCTGCTTCTAAGATCCCTTGATTTGTATTGGCCGAGATATAGATAAAAGGTATTCTTAGTGGAGTTAATTGCCCTGCAAGGTCTATCCCGGTTTTGTCTCCCTGCAGAAAAATATCCAGCAGTATCCAGTCAGGTTTTCTGGATGTGATGAGTTCGAGTGCTTTCGCTACCGAGGGAGCAATACCACATACTTTGTAGCCCGCTCTTTCCAGCATCATCCTGAGATCGTTAGCAACAATAAATTCATCTTCTACTATAAGTATTTTTTCTGTCTTCATTTTTTTTGCATTCAAGATTTATTTAAAATTGAATACCAGTAGTCTATTAACAAATCTGATTCCAATACTTAACCGCTTTATCTATAGTGTTTTGATCGTTTTAGTATTTAAATAAATCTCACTATATTTCGTGGATTCACGATCTTCGTACTTCATTTATCACCTCCTGATTCCAAGCTTCTTTATTTTTGAGTTTAAGGTAGTAGCCGGAATCCCCAGCAGGTCGGCAGCCCCCCCTGAACCAGAGATCCTGCCTTTACATTTATTAAGGACATCAATAATATGATCACGCTCATTTTCAAGAATTGTTTTTATGCCTGATTGATGAGGTGCTCTTTCCTCTTTTTCGATGGTGTCTAGTTCAAGGAGGTCTTCTTGAAGCTCTTGTGCTTTTGATAAGAGGATGCTCCTTAAAATCACATGCTCCAGTTCACGAATATTGCCTGGCCAATTGTAGCGCATCAGTTTTTCCATAAAATTACTAGATGCACCGGTTACCTGTCTACCTAAAGCTTTGGCATGCTTTTCTATGAAAAACGTAACAAGAAATGGAATGTCTTCTTTCCTAGCCCTTAGAGAAGGTACTTTGAGCGGGAAGACATTAAGCCTGAAAAATAAGTCAAGACGGAATTTTCCATTTGCAATCTCCTTCTCAAGATGGAGATTGGTCGCAGCAATAATGCGGAGGTCTACCGTAACCGGGCTTTGACCACCAATACGTTCAATTTCTTTTTCCTGCAGCACCCTTAATAGTTTAGCCTGCAGATCGAATGGCATTTCACCAATCTCATCAAGAAAAATCGTTCCGCCGTCAGCTTCCTCAAATTTGCCTATCCGCTGACTGATTGCTCCTGTAAACGATCCTTTCTCGTGTCCGAATAAAATGGATTCGATTAAATCTGCAGGCAGCGCGGCACAATTTACAGCAATCATAGGCTTTCTATTTCTATTGGAAAGCAGGTGCAGGTGCTGTGCGATCATCTCCTTCCCAGTGCCGCTTTCTCCTGTAATCAATACCGAGGTATCTGTAGGAGCAACGATCTGGATCTGATCGAGCAGATTTAGTAATTCAGGACTATGGCCAATAATATTTTGAAATTTGAGCTCGTTAACCGCACGCAAAGGCTTTGTTCTTTCTTTTGTATCGCTGTCTTTCTGAAAAGAATTTACCTTTTCCAACGCTATCACATGGTTAAGGTTCTTAGCCAGCGTATTTTCAAGTACATTCAATAAATCCAAATGTTCTTGCTTAAAAACCTGCGTAAGCCGGCTGTAAAAAGAAAACGAGATAAAATCACCATTTTCCAGCCGTATTGATTTTACCAGGTTGGATTTAAGATTATACGTATCTGCAATCATTTTTTTTATAGGCAGTTTTGTAAGTAATTCTTCAAAATCATCGCCCACATAGATTGCATCATTTATAATTTCAGGTGTAAGTATACTGATTGATTGGTGATACTCTTTTGTTTCTCCCGATGCATTAATAAAATCATCTACAGAAATAATATCATATTCGTCAAACTGCTTTCTGCGTATTCCTATTTCAGAAAATTTCACCGTATCGTTTGCTACGCCAATCAGTACCAGGAAATCAAAAGGTATATAGGGTTGGAATGCACCGGCAATTAGTAGTAACTTTTTCTGCCAGCTTACCGGTTTCATGGAAATGTTAACAATAAAATCTTCCATAAACAATTTACTGCTGATTTTCAAATTTCTGCTATGTTCGGCACGGTACCTCGCGATGTCAATACTTAAAAGGACATCTTTATCTCTGTATGGTTTTACGATAAAACCATAGGGAAGTGTAGATTTTGCCGCTTCCAATACCTTTTCATTTGAATTTGCTGATACGTATATAAATGGGATCTGCTCTTCCATTAGTGTTTTTGCCAGATCTATACCCGTTTGTTTTCCCTTTAGAAATATATCAAGAAGGACAAGGTCTACCTCTTTTTTTTCTAGTATGATCAGCGCATTCTTTACAGAGTCTGCAATACCGGCAATTTTGTATCCGGCATGGGAGAGGATCATCTGCAGATCATGTGCAACAATAAACTCGTCTTCAACAATTAAAATCCGCTCAGTCATTTAAAATTATTTAATCATTTAACGTTAATGGATCACTTTCCTTGTTCTCGAAAATAAGGCTGATCGTTAATCCTTCATCATTTTCTATACAGAACTCACCGTCCATCTGTGTGCTTAGCCCTTTCATTAGCGTCATACCCAGTGTATTGCATTGCTTTTCGTCAAAACCATCCGGCAAACCCGTTCCATTATCCTTAATCCGCAATCGGTGCCGGGTTTTGTCATAAGGGTGAAGGCTGATCAGTACATTGCCAGAAGGACTGTCCGGAAATGCATATTTAAATATATTGGTAATCGCTTCATTGAGGAATAGGCCAAGAGGAACCGCCTGGGCAATGTCCATCTCTAAATTGATCACATCTATATCAAAATTAATATGCTTCCCATCGCCTATACTGTCCCTTAGATAATTTACCAGCTCAGATACATATGGATTAATACTGATGGTCGCTACATGGTCTGTTTGATAAAGTTTTTGATGGATTAACGCAATACTTTTTATCCGGTGCTGACTTTCTCTTATTGCAGCAATGGCTGATGGATCTTCGAGGTAATAACTCTGACTGTTCAGCAAGCTCATAGTGAGCTGCAAATTGTTTTTAACGCGGTGGTGTACTTCTTTAAGCAGCCCTTCTTTTTCCTGGATTAATTTGTTTTTCTGCTGAAGGGACTCTTCCAGCTTCACATAAGCAGCGTCAATTGATTTTTTCTGTTTTATCAATATTGCATTGACGCGTTTCTTCAGGTTAAAACGGTTGTAAAGGAGGATAATTACTAAAGACAAAAAGCCAAGTCCGCCGAAAGTCGTTCTTTTAATGAGATGGTCACGGTCAAGCTGCTGCGACTGCAACTGAGATTTTTTCCTAAGGATTTCGTTCTCATTTTCCTTTTGTGAAGCACTAAATTCTATCTGTAACCGTTCAATCGTATTAATTTTTTCCTGTGTGAAAACCGAATCTTGTAACCTGTGATATTTCTGCAGGTTAATGATAGCATCTGCCGGACTGTTTTGGGCTATATTAATTTCAAAAAGGCGTTTATACAGCCTGATCAAGATCGGTAAATTTGCTGGTCTTTTGTTTAGTGCAGCCATTTCAAAGTAGTAATGCGACTTATCATACCTTTTCTGTGCATAATAAAACTCACCAACATTAAAATAGATATGCGTACTTAACTCGTCGTTATCCTTTTGTTTTCGTATTTTTTTAATCACATTCTCGATGTGAGGAGCTGCCTTATCATATTTTCCTATTGCAGTATAAGCCTCGCCGAATGACATATCGAACCAGAATTTAGTAAAATCATCCTGCTGCGGGAATCTTTTCCTTGTTCTAGTGATCAGCTCTAGCGCCTTAACTGCATCATTATTGTAAATCATTTCTGTTGCCAATTCTGAAAGCACCAAAGCATAAAATACCTCTTTACGGTCTGCATAATGATTAAACGCTCTGGTATACCATTCTATACTCTCTTTTCTTTTTCCGATTGCTGCATAAGCTTCTGCCACTCGCCGGATAAAAATTCCTTCTAATTGTTTGTTACCTTTCTGACATGCTTTTACCGTACACAAGGCATAGTAAAGTGCTTTGCTTAAATCTCCTTTATGGTTGTAAATAGCAGATAAAAGATCATAAGAATAATAGATCTCCTTGTATTGGATTGATGTATAGAAAGCCAGAACCTGCAGCATTTCTTTTTCAGCAAGATCGTAATAACCGCGCTGAAGGTGGTAGTCTGCCACGTATTTTAATGCTTCCGTCTCCCTCATTTTATCTGTATGGACGGTATGATATAATAAATAAGCCTGTTCTGCTGCGTCTGCAGTTAATTTACTGATATCCCCATCGTTAACAGATTTAATATTGTTATAATAATAAAACCAGGATTCTGCTTCAAGTGCTTTATTTTTGCTTTGCTGACTTAATAAGATTGCTCTTTTATAAACCTCTTCTTGTTTGGCCGGTAATATTTGCTCCGCAAAAAACTGTCCGTATGCCATTAGGGTATTGTGTTTCCATTTTTCAGAGCCAAGGTGAGTTGCCAGTGCATCCGCTTGTTTAAGATAAAACCCCACACTGTCCATATCTTTTTGCAGCGCATCAGGCAGGTCCATAAAAGTATCTGCTATAGCAAGTAAATACTTTATCCTGGTGGTATCGGGCTTGGTTTTTGAAATCAGTTTTTTAAGCTTTGACCGGGAAATAATCTGATCATTATAAAAAGGCTTATAATAGGAGGGGATTTGCGCTACGGCCGCTATCGACACCAAAGATAAAAAACAACAGGAGATCAATGTGATGCGAATACTCTTATACAAATACGTTCTCATTTTTTCAGGGTTAAAAACATTGTTTTAATGCACACAGCTAAAAAGCAGTAATTTTCTTTAGCTTAATATATGCTCTCTCTTGATTTTGAACTTTTTGATCTTGGAGTTTAGCGTTGTAGCTGGTATTCCAAGTAGTTCTGCTGCACCACCTTTGCCAGATATTTTGCCCCTGCATAGTTTAAGGGTGGAAAGAATATGATCCCGTTCATTTTCGAAAATGGTTCTAATTTTTCCGTCTTTAGTACTTACCTCATTTTCTAGTCGCGTAACCTTTGGCAAGTGTACTTCTTTAATAATATTGCTTTTACTTAACAGCACGCTTCTTTCCATCAAATGTTCCAGTTCCCTGATATTGCCGGGCCATGGATAATCAAGTAGTGTTTTAGAAACACTTTTTGTAAGTTCCTTTACATCTTTTCCGGTTTTCTTTGCAAATCGTCTGATAAAATGCAGTGCCAATGCAATAATATCTTCCTTCCTTTCGCGTAGTGGGGGCACGGTAATCGGAAATACATTGAGACGATAGAAGAGGTCGCTTCGAAAATTACCGTTCTCCACTTCTTTTGCCAGATTTCTATTAGTTGCTGCAAGTATTCTCACATTGACCTTGATCACCCCTTTTCCGCCAACGCGTTCAATTTCTTTTTCCTGTAAGGCTCTAAGCAACTTTACTTGCAGCTCTAACGAAAGTTCACCGATTTCATCCAAAAAAAGTGTTCCATTATGTGCGAGTTCGAATTTGCCTAGTCTACGCTCGGTAGCACCTGTAAAGCTTCCTTTTTCATGTCCAAAAAGTTCACTTTCCACCAAATTGGCGGGTAAGGCAGCACAGTTCAGTTTAATCATTAGCTTATCTTTTCTTGGAGAAAGTGTATGGATGCCTCTTGCGATCAATTCTTTACCTGTTCCTGTTTCCCCTAAAATCAATACGGTACTGTCTGCATCCGCTACTTGCTCGATCAGTTGAAATACCTTCTTTATTGCGATGCTGCCGCCAATAATTTCTGAGTGGTTATAATTGGTTTCTACCTCTTCTCTCAGGTAAGATTTTTCTTCTTCCAGCTGCAGTTTGTAAAGATTTATTTCCTGCAGCTGCTCTTCTATTTTTTCAATGGCTTTGATGTTGGATACGGCGACCGATATTTGCAGGGAGATACTGTGCAGCAGGTTGTAATATTCATTGGATACTGCATTGGCCTCTTTAGCATAAAGGTAAAAGAAACCGACACATTTATTCCTGTCAGAGATCGTTAGCCCAATCATTTCTTTAATCCCCATGTTGTGCCAGAAGCCTAGCCATAGGGGTGGCGAAGGCCATCCTAATACTTCTTCTACGTTGAAAATTACTGGTTTATCAGTCGACATCATAACAGCACAAAGGCCGTCATCCAGCGAATACCGTTCTGACGATGCCGGTGCTATACCGTCATTCCTCATAAAATCTTCTTTGTGATTATACAAGAATGCACTATGCGTTTTTTTATCATCATTGATCAGGCAGATCACAAAATCTTCAAATTTGAATAGCTGTTTCAGCTGCTGATCAATCACATCAAATAAATCGGCCTTGTTCCTGATAGTGGCTATAGCATTGCTTAGAGAAAGGAGCACTGAATTTTCCCTTTCCTTTTTGATAATTTTTTCATTTGCAGTAATGTTTGAAACTGCAATCGAAAGCTGATCGGCTATGCCGCGGATAATGCCCAGGCTTTGCTGATTGTAAGTATCCGGACGATAATATAACAAATACAAGCCACCAAATATTTTGTCACCGCTCCTAAGTCCAACTGCAATAAATTCCTCGATGGGTGTTTCTTGATAAAAGGCAATATAGTTAGGGATAGGTTGTACTGTATTGTAATCGCTAATGTTGAAAATTAATGGCTGTATAGGTCTAGGCAAATTTGCTGGTAAGAACTGTTCTGCGCGATCGCCAGAGCAGGAATGCAGGCAGAGCTGAACAAAATCCTCGGTTCCATCATTTTCCGGATCAGCAATGCTAATCGCAATTCCATCAGATAAGAACACTTTTCCTAATTTGTTTTTCAATAATTCTGAAAGATCGGAGTGATCACGAATTGCTGCAAATGCGTTGCTGAATTCCAGTAAAATGGCATTTTCATTTTGAAGTTGTCCAAGGTTTTCATGCTCATTTTTCATAGGCTAAAGATAAAATTATTATTGTGAATAGTGGCGAAATAATAAAAATGTTATTGGCGATATTTCGTTAATTATAATTATTAATACTTGAATATTAGGTGTTTATGTATTTTTTTTAGTTGTGTTTGATGTTTTTAATTAAGTGCTTATTATTGGTTAATCAATAATTCATTCAGTGTAAATGATTTATGTTTTTTGTGGCTATCTGCTTTTAGAAGGATGTCGTTAAGCCTTCGTAAAATGGCGATATATAGCAAATATAAAAGCATGATAATCTATTTAAGTTGTTGATTTATAGTTTTTTATGCCGTTGGTACGCTTGTTGGCTTAGAGGTGTTAAAATTAAATCATATGAAACCATCACCAAATCTTCTTTCTCCTGAAAACCATGCCTTAGTGCTAATCGACTTTGAAGGTCAAATGGCTTTTGCTACGAATAGCATTTCGCTTACTGAGCTGCGCACCAATGTTGCAATTGTTGCTGGAGCTTCCAAAATTTTTAATGTACCAACAATCGTTACTACAGTTGCTGAGGATTCTTTTGCTGGTCCCGTTTTTCCAGAAATCGAAGAGTTTTATCCGCAGGCTACTACAGGCTATATCGACCGGACTTCTATGAATACATGGGAAGACGGGCTTGCTTATGAGGCGATTACGGGTGCAAAAAAACAAAAATTGGTACTTGCGGGATTGTGGACTGGTGTCTGCATCGTTGGTCCTGCGTTATCGGCGCTTGCAGAAGGGTATGAGGTTTTTGTAATTACTGATGCTTGTGGCGACGTTAGTGCCGAAGCACATGAACGAGCAGTACAGCGTATGGTACATGCTGGTGTAAAACCAGTTACTGCTGTACAGTATTTGCTTGAGCTACAAAGAGACTGGGCAAGAACAGAAACTTATGTTGCGGTAACAAACCTGATGAAAAAATATGGTGCAGGTTATGGATTAGGTATTCAGTATGCACACAAAATGGTTAAGCATTAATCTGCCCAAGGCATTCAAGATGAGATCCGGGTATAGCTGTTTTACGGTAACATTAATCCTGCTGTCTGGCTTTATGCAGATAAAACTTTCGGCACAAACAATCAAGCTGATGCGTTATGACGAAGACTATAACACGTTGAAAGATTCTAGCAGAAACTTGTATAACAGGCTTAAGTTTATACCGGTCTCATCTGATAAGAAAAGCTACCTGTCTTTAGGTGGCGAGGTCCGATACGAATATGGGGGAAAAATAAATGAAGACTGGATTAAGGACCAGGGATTCAATTCCTCGTTTTTACAGCGATACTCCGTTTATGCCGGCCTTCATACAGGCAATCGTGTGCGGCTGTTTGCACAGGTGAACAGTGCACTCGAATATGGGAGTAAATATGGTCCGGCTCCTGTAGATGAAGATCAGCTGGTGGTAGAAAACCTTTTTGCTGAGGTTAACCTATTGAAAACCGATGCTAAAAACCTTTTCGTAAGATTGGGTCGCCAGGAATTGAACTATGGCTCTGGCAGACTGATTTCTGTTAGAGAAGGTACTACCGCCCGCCAATATTTTACTGGTGCAAAGGTTAGGTATAGTGCGCCAAAGTTTTCGGTCGATGCTTTTATGATGGAAGCGGATGAAGTTAGACCAGGTGTATTTGACAATAAGGGCTCGCACCAACCCAATCTTTGGGGTGCATATTCTAATCTGATGATAGATAAAGGTGGCAATTTCGACTTTTATTATTTGGGCATCAGGCGCGATAACGCTGAGTTCGAAGAGGGTATTGCAAAAGAAGTGCGACATACCGTTGCCGTGCGTTATTGGAAAAATGGTGGTGGCTTTATTTATAATCTGGAAGGCGCTTACCAGTTTGGAGAGTTTGGCGAGGGCAATATCAGCGCATGGACAGCGGCAATAGATTTTGGCTATACCTTTGAACAAGTTCGGTTTAAACCATCCATAAATCTTAGAAACGATTATATCTCTGGCGATAAAAAGGCTGGAGATGGAAAACTGCAGACTTTTAATCCGCTCTATCCAAAAGGAGGGTATTTCGGTTTTAACCCCTTGATAGGTCCGTCCAATTTAATTGATTTGCATCCCTACCTAGTGTTAAGCATGACCGATAAATTATCATTACAAACAGATATTGTGTTTAACTGGCGCTATGCTACAGGAGATGGTATTTACCGGCCAAGTGGAAATTTCAACACTGCAGGTTCCTCTTCAGCTCATCGGTTTATAGGTACTACCTATCTGTTAAGTGTAGATTACCAGTTTAATCCCTTTTTGTCTGTGAGTTGCGGAGGGCAATATTTTAAGACAGGAACTTTTATCGAAGATATTGTTGGCGAGACCTCAGACTCCAAATTTTTTAATGTACAAGTCTCCTTTAAATTTTAATCGCGGATTACTAAAAATGATAAATGAAACCATCAAGAGCATACGCTCAACAACAACGATAAATATTACACAAGCTCCATCATCTTTTAAAAAATATAATCAAATGAAAAAAGAAATAACTAAAGCACGCGGATTTTCAATTCCTCCTTTGTATTCTCTGTTGATCTTGTTCTTCCTATTTACAGGAAACATCACGCTCGCACAAGAAACAACTGCCATTGGAACCACAAAAATATGGGGTACTGTTGATGGTGTTGCGATAGAAGGCGTTGTCCAGGGACCGTCTGCCCAGATAAGTGAACTTCAGATTGCTTGTGTATTTGAATATACAGAAGGTGATATATTTAATTCACCACCAGCATTGCCAGCGGCAGTAAACGGTATGGTACATCTAGACCATGATATGAAAGGCATCGTTACCGAACTCCGTAAAAGCGGTAAATTTCTTGGACATGCGTACGAAACCATATTGATTAGTCCGCCGAAGGGAACAATAGGCGGCAAAAAGCTTCTGCTTATCGGTTTGGGCGACAGGAATAAATTCGATGCATCAATGATGACATCAGTAGGCGGGGTGGCAATGAGTGAAGCACTTCGGTTAGGTGTAACAAACTTTTCATTTGCAAGCGACCTGAAAGATGCTGGTATCGATTCGCCAACGGCTCTAGTTGCAAGCAATGTTGTGAAAGGCGCTTTTATGGCCTACCGCACGCAGCTTTGGTTAAAAGATAAAAAGATGGCAGATTTTAAGCCACTATCAAAAATAATACTGTTGGCAGGACCTTCCTTTTTTACTGTTGCGGGGGAAGGAATTACAACCGCAGTTGCTGCTATTAAATAATTAATGTTGACCATTTAAATGACTGATGATGAACGCAGATATGATCTTGTTCAATGGTAAAATACATACCATTGCCAAACACAAAAAAGAGATTAGCGCAGTAGCGATAAAAGATGGGCACTTTATTGCTGTAGGCAGTAATGCAGAGGTGATGACCTTTGCTGGTGAGGAAACCACGATTATTGATCTTGATCATAAGAGAGTAATCCCTGGAATCAATGATTCCCATATCCACCTGATCAGGGGTGGGTTAAATTATAACCTTGAACTCCGCTGGGATGGTGTGCCTTCCTTAGCAGATGCATTGCGGATGTTAAAAGAACAGGTAGATCGTACGCCTTCGCCGCAATGGGTAAGGGTAGTCGGCGGGTGGTCTGAGTTCCAGTTTGCCGAACGAAGAATGCCGACGCTGGAAGAAATTAATGTGATTGCACCTGATACTCCTGTATTTATACTGCACCTGTACGACAGGGCGTTTATGAACAAAGCCGCACTCCGTGCTGTTGGGTATACCAAAGATACCCCTGCGCCCCCGGGAGGTGAAATCCAGCGGGATGGTACTGGAGAGCCAACGGGTCTGATTATTGCAAGCCCCAATGCCATGATCCTTTATTCTACACTGGCTAGAGGACCTAAGTTATCACTCGAACACCAGGTAAATTCTACACGTCATTTTATGACCGAATTGAATCGGTTTGGCATCACGAGTGTGATTGATGCCGGTGGTGGTTTTCAGAATTTCCCAGATGACTACCAGGTAGTAAATGAGCTTAATGAGCAGAATCAGCTGACGGTCCGTATTGCTTATAATCTATTTACGCAAAGACCTAAGCAGGAGTTTGAGGATTTTGAAAACTGGACGAGTTCGGTAGCGCTTTACCAGGGGGATGATATGTACAGGCATAACGGCGCAGGGGAGATGCTCGTGTTTTCTGCAGCAGATTTTGAAGATTTCTTAATGCCAAGACCAGACCTTGCGGATAATATGGAGGCAGAGCTGGAGCGGGTGGTTAGACTTCTGGTAGAAAAAAGATGGCCTTTTAGATTACACGCTACTTATAATGAGAGTATTTCACGGTTTCTAAATGTATTTGAGAAAGTAAACCGGGATATCCCTTTTGCAGGGATACCATGGATCTTTGATCACGCGGAAACAATCGATGAACGCAATATCGAAAGAGTGAAAGCACTTGGTGGCGGGATTGCGATTCAAAGCAGAATGGCATATCAGGGAGAATATTTTACTGATCGATATGGGGAAAAAGCGGCTTTGCAGACTCCGCCAGTAAAAAAAATGCTGGAAATGGGCGTGCCTGTAGGCGGCGGCTCTGATGCAACAAGAGTAAGCAGCTATAATCCATGGGTATCTATGTATTGGTTGTCGGCCGGCAAAACTGTAGGCGGACTTAAAATCTATGATGACCAATCAAAATTGAGCAGGGAAACGGCTTTAGAACTTTATACCCGTGGGAGCGCCTGGTTCTCCAGCGAACAACATAAAAAAGGGGATATTGCTGTCGGTATGTTTGCTGATTTGGCGGTGCTGAATAGGGATTATTTCAATGTCGATGACGAATCAATTAAAGGCATCGAAGCAGACCTTACTATAGTAGCAGGAAAAATTGTCTACGGAAAGGGGGATTTTTCTGCCTTTTCGCCACCTAAAATTCCGATACTGCCAGATTGGTCGCCAACTCATATTTATAATGGCTATTATAAAGCTCAAGCTCCGGCATCGGCTATAAGCCAGGTGTCAGCAATGAACATCCATTCTTGTGTGGGCAGTTGTAATGTGCATGCACATAACCACGACGCTGTGCGCCATAGTCATCTTCCGATCAATAATTATACTGCTTTCTGGGGTGCCCTGGGTTGCTCATGTTTTGCTTTTTAACAATTTTATGGAAACCATAATTAAAACCCTGCTTTATTCTGATCTTGGATCACAGATGAATAATATTATCGTGCTGATTTTTAGGGTGCTCCTGATGCTGGAGCTATTCCGTGTACATGGAATGAAAAAATTCAGAGTAGAAAACGGAGAACGGGAACATGTTCCCAATCCTTTGCACCTGCCAGAAAAACTCAACGCTTTGGTAGCTACATTTGCTGATACAGTAGTCCCGTTTCTAGTGGTTTTTGGAGTCGGGACCCGGCTTGTGCTATTGCCCACGATTGGTGTTACTGCTATCGGATATTTTGTGGTGCACAGAAACGATACTTTAGAGGTTAGGGACGTTCCTTATATGTATACTCTTTCTTTATTATTGTTATGGGCAGTTGGCCCCGGCACTTATTCTTTCGACAATTATTTATTACATACATTTTTTAACCTTTAAACACTATAGTTATGCAAGCTAACATTGGAATTAAAAAAGAAAACCTCGCGGCAGTTGCCCATTCATTAAGCAAAATATTAGCAGATGAATTTGTGCTGTATACCAAAACACGCAATGCCCACTGGAATATTGAAGGGCCAGACTTTTACAACAAGCATAAGTTCTTTGAAGCACAATACGGGGAGCTGGAAGAGATTGTTGATGAAGTAGCGGAGCGCATCCGGAAACTTGGTCATTATGCCCCTGCAACATTGGCGCAATACCTGGAACTAACACATTTGACGGAAGATGTTAGAGGGAAAAATGATAGCCAGACTTATATCAGGGCTTTATTGGAAGATCACGAAAGCATATTGATCCACTTAAGAGAGAATATCAATGGATACGCAAATTCGTTGAAAGATGCAGGGACGAGCGATTATATTACCGGACTGATGGAAACACATGAAACTATGGCCTGGATGTTACGGGCACACTTATCATAAAAGCAAAAAGAAAAAATGGAAAATAAACAGAATATATGGACCGTGACCTTGATTTTGACGGCCATTGCAGGTTATTGCGACACACTTACTTTTGTGGCGGCGGACAGGATTTTTTCTGCCCATGTTACAGGGAACTTTATCGTTTTCGCCTACCAGCTGATCAAGGGAGCGGCTGGGGATGATTGGGTAAAGTTACTTACCTTTCCCATATTCATATTTTCTGTGATGACGGGCGGATGGATTTCAGCGAAATTTGTAAACAAACACCTATTGCTGCTTTGCGAAGGAGTAATCCTGATTGGCGCAGGTATAATTGCCTACTTATTGGGATATATCGACAATGGTGCAGTCACCTGGCCAATGTACCTGGTGACGATGCTGGTGGTGTTCGCGATGGGCCTGCAGAATGCTTACGGTAAGCTATTTCCAAAAGATACCTTTGGGCCAACCACAATGATGACTGGTAACGTGACGCAATTGGCGCTTGATCTAAAATGGGTAATATTTAACGGATTCAGTGATACTGATCATTTAACTGGCTTCAGAAATGGAATGATAACGATTCTGGGCTTTCTGGCCGGTTGTTTTTTGGGCGCATATGCAGGTAAACTATTTGGTCTTGTCGGCATTATCCTTCCTGGGGTTTCTATGGTGGCCTGTTATTATTTTAGTAAACCTGATGCTGAAAGTATCGACACGTAAGGCGGCAGTCTGATGGTACTTCAATCATTTATTGTTTTTTTACTAGCGCTGGTTATCGTTGCGTTGCTTTACAGTCTTTACCGGCTTAAAGCAGGGATTAAGTTAATTGTGGAAAAAAAACAAGAAGAGCTGCATCAGCAAATGAATTACTCAAAAAGCTATCAGGTGAAAAAGAGTGGCTATTACGTGAAATCCATCACCGGGTAAAAAACAATCTTCAGATTGTAATCAGCCTGCTCAACTCACAGTCGGCCTATCTAGATAATGAAGATGCCCTTGTAGCCATCAGAAATAGTCAGCACCGCATGTTTGCCATGTCCCTCATCCATCAGAAAATATATCAATCAGACAGTCTCGCAGAAATAGATATGGACTGGTACATCAAAGAACTGATTGATTATTTGTCTGAATGTTTTGCGACAGAAAAGAAGATTAAATTCTTCGTAGACACAAAGGTAATCAAGCTGGATATTGCCCAGGCAATCCCGCTTGGGCTGATTATCAATGAGGCGTTAAGTAATGCCATAAAATATGCCTTTCCTAATGGTAGAAAAGGAAATGTAACGGTAGCGTTAAAGATGATACAGGAAAATTGCTGTTTGCTTAGGATTTCGGATAATGGTATTGGTCTTCCCGAAGGTTTTGAGCCAGACAGTACACGTTCTTTAGGTATGAGTTTACTAACAGGGTTAAGTACACAAATGATGGGGGATTTTAAAATGTGGAATGAAGAACGGCTTATCCTTGAAGTGCTTTTTGTGCGCAACAAGGAATTGCCTGAACAAAATAATTAAACAAAATTTATATATGAAAAACAGTATTTTAGGTTTGCATCACATCACTGCGATAGCAGGTAATGCACAGAACAATTTTAATTTTTACACCAAAGTGCTTGGCCTCAGGTTAGTTAAGAAAACCGTGAACTTTGACGATCCAGGTACTTACCATTTGTATTATGGAGACGAAAGCGGCTCGCCAGGAACAATACTCACGTTCTTTCCATGGGAAGGGATCGGACAAGGAAGTGAGGGTGTGGGCATGGCTACAGAGATTGGCTATTCGGTGCCTGTTGGCAGTTTGGAATTTTGGCTAGAACGTTTTAAGTCACACAACATCACTATTGGTGAAGTAACAGAGCGTTTTGGCGAAAAAACCCTTCCCTTTAAAGATCCTGACGGGTTATCGTTAAGCCTGATTATACCTGGTAAAGAAGACGCGAGAAAACCATGGGAAACTGAGGGATTGAATTTAACAAACGCGACGCGTGGATTTCATAGTACAACACTTAGCCTGGCAAACATCGACGAAACTGCTAAGGTGCTGACTGATATATTTGGTTATACCTTACTTTCGCAAGAAGGAAATCGGTACCGGTTTATTACTGATACGGTAGAAACGGCCGCTATTATTGACCTGCTCGAAATGCCAAATGGTCCCAGAGGAAGAAATGCTGCTGGAACAAATCACCATATAGCCTTCAGGGTAAAGGATGAAGATGTTCAAATGGAATTCCGGGAAAAGATTTTGAGCAAACAATTGCAGATCACCCCAAAAATTGACAGGGATTATTTCTTTTCTCTTTATTTCCGTGAACCAGGTGGTGTGCTTTTTGAAATTGCTACAGAAAACCCAGGTTTTACAGTTGATGAGCCGCTGAATGAATTAGGTACGCACTTGATGCTTCCTAACCAGCATGCGCACTTAAGAGATGATCTGGAGAAGATCTTGCCAAAATTAAACTAACCCCCTTAACTATCAAACAATGAATAACATAGTTTATGCCGGCAAAAAAATCGGTCAGGCCCAAAAAGTATTGATTATGATCCATGGAAGGGGAGGTTCTGCAGAAGATATCCTTTCCATAGCATCCAGCTTAAATGTAGCCGACTACGCACTGATTGCACCCCAGGCGGATGGCAGCAGCTGGTACCCGCTTTCTTTTCTATCACCAAGAGCAGAGAACGATCCCTATCTGTCTTCCTCTATTAATCTGCTGGCCGTCATTGTGGCAGATTTAGAAGCGCAGGGCTATTCAACATCCCAGCTTTATTTTCTTGGCTTTTCACAAGGCGCATGTTTGATACTCGATTTTACAGCGGCCCATGCAGCCCACTACGGAGGCATAGTTGCTTTTACAGGCGGAGTTATCGGTGATCAGGTAGATCACCGGAATTACCATGGTGATTTTATGGGTACACCAGTTTTTATCGGCAGCAGTGATCCTGATTTTCATGTGCCTGCAAGCAGAGTAAAAGAAACAACCGTTCTTTTTGAGGGGATGGGCGCGAATGTAACAGAGATCATCTACGAAAATATGGGGCATACTATCAGTCATGCCGAAATTTTACAAGTCAACAAACTTATTTTTACGTAAAAAATGGAAAAGGAAACTGCAAGAATAGAAGCGTTCAGTGATGCTGTATTTGCCATCGCTGTAACATTGCTTGTACTTGAACTCCATATCCCCGAATTTAAGGTGGGTCAGGATCCCCTGCAGCTTGTTCAGGAGCTCAGGCAGCAGGGGCCTGGCTACCTTGCTTTTGTGATTTCTTTTTTCACTATTTTTATCATGTGGGTTAACCACCACAAGCTGTTTAAGCAGATTTATAAGCGAAATACAGGTCTGATGTTCGCAAACGGCCTTATTCTTTTCCTGGCCTGCCTGGTATCTTTTCCAAGCTCGCTGCTCACCCGTTTTTATGAAACACCATCCCGACAGGTTTCGGTATCTATCTACACAGGTATGTTTGTATTGATTAATCTTTCGCACACCCTGCTCTGGTACCTGGCTAGTAAAGACAAAAAACTGCTGCGGCCGGGGTTAGGAGGGGAGGCTATAAAAACGATCAGGAATAATTATCTGATCGGATTACCTGCTTATCTTTCTGCATTTGGATTGTCTTTTTATTATCCGGCAACAGCACTGGGAATTTGTTCACTTTTATGGATTTACTGGGCAGTATCTTCAAAAAAAATAGATTTTGATTCTTTAGCTTAGTAGCTATATTTCGTTGTGTAAAATCGCTGATTGGCGAAATATAGTGAGCTATTTAGATCTGTAATGTTCTTAAGTGTCTGATTGCTTGTTTATTAGTAATGGTGGCATAGCTTTTGAATTGGCGTCGCAAATGTTGTTTGACAACCTAGGTGTTAAAAGAGTTCAAAAATGGCCAGATCATAAAAAAGATAAGATGAAAGAACAGCGATCAAATTACAATGAACTTCCAAAAGAAATTAATAATCAAAGACATGACTTGCCTCTTGACGATCCGTTAAACCAATTGGCAGACGTGATTAAGAAAGGAAGTTATGATTTTAATCTTTCGATGTTATTTGAAGCGATCTGTAAAAAGCTTCATCCATTGTTCTCTATTGATTGCGGGGCACTCGTACTTTATGATAAGGGGCTTACAAAAATTGTAAAGTCCTATATTTCAATCTATGGTAGTGCAGGGGAAGGGGTATTTTCAGTAGCAATCAGTAACGATCCTGTTTCCCTAACCCGAATTACTGCTGCAATTACAGCGTTTGGATTTCCCGTATTAATGTCTAGACAAAATTGGATAGAAGAAACCGGAGAAAATCATTTTCCGCATCCATCCGGAGAAAATTATCTGTTCCATTGTTATATTCCATTGGAGATTAATAACGAAGTATTAGGTACCTTAGCCTTACATAACCACCAGAAAGAGCTTAGTGCCGAAGGATTAGCTTTTTGTTGCAATATAGCCGACTTGCTGGCAGAACTCGTATCCGCTGAAAATGATAGTCAACCTGAAAATGCTACAGTAGGTGATCACCCTCAAATAATTAAAGACTATAACTTGTTGCTTTCGCTGACCAGTGCACTTGCGCTAGTAAAAGAGAAAGAAGAATTGACTGGCGTAATCCGAAAATACATATCGCAGGTATTTCAGTTCAGCTATATAGAAATACTGCAAGAGATAACTGACCATTGCACCAGCCTGGTAAACGAAATAGCAGAAGAGAAGTTTTGTATCAATTTACGGATGGAGACTATCTCTAGTATGCACGCTGTTGATCAAATGGATAATGTGGACTGGAAACCTGGTTATATCAATAGGCTAAAGTCTCTTGGGGTCTGTACTTTATTGGTATCACCGTTACATAGAGGAAACGAATTTATAGGTGTAATTTTAATTGGATTGAATGATGATCACATCGTAACTCCTTCAGAACAGCTACTGTTGCAAGGGATTGGAGCCCAATTAGCAGTTACGCTTGATAATTTGCTGGCGTATGACAAAATTAAAACCCAGCTGCAGGAAATCACTGCTTGCCGGCAGCAGTTAGAAGAAGAAAAATTATATCTGCCAGAAGAAATCCAGCCCTGCAATAGTTATAGTAATATTATTGGAGATAGTAAAGAAATGCAACAGGTATTTAATATGTTAAGCAATGTATCGGGTTCAGAAACGACAGTACTAATACTTGGAGAAACTGGAACTGGAAAGGAGTTGATTGCCAAGGCTATACATAATAATTCTGACAGAAAGAATGAGCAAATGGTGAAAGTTAATTGTGCTGCTATTCCGCCAAATCTCATTGAATCTGAGTTATTCGGTCATGAAAAGGGAAGTTTTACCGGAGCTACGGAAAGACGCATAGGGAAATTTGAGTTGGCAAACAACAGCACATTGTTCCTGGACGAAATAGGGGAGTTGTCGCTGGAGCTACAGGTAAAATTGCTGCGTGTTTTGCAGGAAAAGGAAATTGAGCGTGTTGGAGGAAAAACCACAATACCTACAGATGTAAGGATTGTATCGGCCACTAACAGAAACTTGATAGAAGAAGTTGCGGCCGGCCGATTTAGAAGCGATCTTTTTTACAGGTTAAATGTATTTCCTATTGCCCTTCCTCCGCTTAGAAAGAGAAAAGAAGATATTCCATTATTAGCCACACATTTTTTATCGCGTTTTACCAGTAAATCAGGAAAAAAAATCGATGGATTTACGCAAAAGGTGCTTAATGACATGATGAGGTACTACTGGCCAGGAAATATCCGTGAATTGGAACACCTGATTGAACGGCAGGTGCTTCTGACGAAAGGACCAGTGATCAAAGAGTTGGAAATTCCTTCTGATCACAAAACAATAGCCATAAACGGGACAGCATTTGTTACGGTGAAGACAATTACTGAGAATGAGCGCGATCATATTTTTGCGGTACTCAAAATGTGTAATGGAAAAATATCCGGTAAGGACGGGGCAGCAAAATTACTTGCTGTACCTGCAACAACTTTAAATTCAAAAATAAAACGTCTGGGGCTTGCGAAAAAGCATTTGGTCTGATGAAATGAAGTTTGTAAACACGTAATCTCTAAATGGAAAAAAATAACTTTATTATGCCCGATAAGTGGTTCAGCTATCTAATCCTTTCTGCATTTATTACCGGTACAGTGCTGCTTATCATCGTACAGTATAACTCATCAAGAAACATGAATATCCTTGTAGAGGGAAACAGGGATCTTTTACAGGAACTAAGGACAAGTAATCATTTAAGGGAGATTGACCGGGATATTCTTGGTGTAGAAAGCAGGATAAGAGCAGCAATAGCTACCGATGATACTTCCCATCTGGAAGGGGTTGAACAGAAAATTATGCAAGTTAGCACAGTTCAGTCAGCGCAGTATGCTGATCGAACAATTAAATAGCTCTGAGCAAAAAGCAAGAAAGGCGCTGGGCATTAAAGAAAACTTTCTTGCAAATATGAGTCATGAGATCCGTACCCCGCTAAACTCAATCCTCGGGTTTACAACGTTGCTACAGCGACAAACGGTCGACCAGGTTACTGAACATTATGTTCTTTCTATACAACAGGCGGGAGAGAACTTGCTTGCAATTATCAACGATATCCTTGATATTTCGAAAATTGAAGCAGGTATGATGCGTATTGTAAATAAGCCTTTTTAGCATACGTGGATTATCGCACTCGGTAGAAATTCTTTTTTCGGAACGTGTAAAATCGAAAGGGCTGTGCTATCAGACTGTTGTTAATGATAATGTGCCCGATATTTTGATAGGTGATGCTACGCGGCTTACCCAGATCATGGTGAATCTCTTAGGCAATGCATTAAAATTCAGTGAAAAAGGGATATCAAAAATTACTGTGCGGCTTGGTGAGGAGCAGGAGCAAGGGATCAGGCTAGTTTAAGGTGGCTGACAATGGGATAGGGATTGAACAGGAAAAGCTAGATGAAATTTTTGACAGGTTTAATCAGGCAGATGACTCGATTACACGGAACTATGGTGGCACCGGACTTGGCCTGTCTATCGTGAGGGATCTTTTGCTGATACAGAACGGAAATATAAGCGTAGTTAGTACGCCGGGCATTGGCATAGAATTCAGTTTTTATATCCCATATCTTATCGCAGATATTGAATCAGAAGAGGTAGCGGTACGTTATAAAATGACTGAACGCGAAAGTGCTGGCCAGTCTGTTCATATTCTGGTGGTAGACGATAATAGGATGAACCAGGATTTAATGGCTCATATCCTGGAATATTGGGGCTTTACATTTGCTATCATCTCAAATGGCAGAGAAGCAATAGCTTCCATTTCACAAGGGCATTTTGATCTGGTATTAATGGATATTCAGATGCCGGAAATGGATGGCTATTCTGCTACAATTCATATCAGGACGATTTTAAAATCAAATATTCCTATCATTGCGATGACTGCACATGCGATGGCTGGCGAGCGTGAAAAATGTACAAACCTGGGCATGAATGATTATATTTCAAAACCAGTAAATGAGCATGAATTGCTGGAGCTGATCCATAAGTTTACGGTCTCATATCGACAACATGAAGACAGATTACTGATTTACCATTATCTTAATCTCGATTATCTTAAGGATATGGGAAAGGGGGATTGCTTATGAGTGTAAAGTTGTTGGATATTTTATACAGCGTATTCCCGATGATATGGCTTCTCTGTATGCCGCGCTTATTAGGGAAGATTATATTAGTATCGGAAGAACAGCACATAGCTTACGGACAACGCTGGCGATTATGGGTATGCTATCTAAAACAGTCCATCTGTTGGATCAGCTGGAATTTCCCCAGGGAGATAAAAGTGACTTTGCCGAGCCGATCTCTGCGTTGCAGATAATCGTGATAGTGTTGTAAAAGAAGCCATAATACTGTTGAAAAGCCTGCAACAGCAAGCAATGTTATAGTCATATCCTGCTATATATTAGGCGGAAATTATAACAGGGTTAGCACAACTCTGTACTAACCCCGTTATAATGCTTTTTAATAAAAAAATGGTATAGGTTTGTCCTATTTAACACGTTCAACGTATTCACCGATACGTGTATCTACTTTAATTTTATCACCTTCATTTACAAACAATGGTACTTTAAGTTCCAGTCCGTTTTCTGTCGTAACAGATTTCTGCGCACCCGAAGAAGTATCACCTTTAACAGCAGGTTCAGCGTAGGTAACAAGCAACTCTACAAAGTTGGGTGCCTGTGCCATAATCGGTTCTTCACTTTCAAAAGAAACGATTACATCCATACCTTCTTTTAGAAATTTTGCTGCCGGGCCGAATAATGCTTTAGGGATGTTAAACTGATCAAAAGTGACATTATCCATTACTACAAAATAATCTCCTTCTTCGTATAGATATTGGAAGTCGTTGGTTTCTACACGGCAAATTTCAACTTGCTCATCTGTAGCCAAACGTGCTTCTACAATTTTTCCGGTTTTAATGTTACGCCATTTACCTAAGTAGAAAGCTCCGCCCTTACCTGGTGTACGGTGTAAGATTTCTATAACTGTTACCAGTTCATTGTTGAAACGTAAAATATTTCCTACTTTGATTTCGGATGCTTTTGCCATAAAAATATAATTGTAAAATTTGAGCCCAAAGATAGATGCTTTTTTGGTTTTTTACACTTGAACTCAAAATTTTCATAACCCGATCTGTTTGCCTACCTAAAATGGATAGAAAAACGGATCGGGCTAAGCTAAAAACACGGATCAGCCTACAGTGTTGCCATGTCGATTACAAAGCGATAACGTACATCGCCTTTTAACATACGGTCATAAGCAGTTTGAATGTCTTTGATATCAATCATTTCTATATCAGAAACAATATCATGTTCTGCGCAGAAATCGAGCATTTCCTGGGTTTCGGCAATACCACCGATACCAGAGCCAGCTAAACTTTTTCTGCCTCCAAGTAAACTGAAAGCAGCTATCTCTGCAGGTTTAGGTGGTACACCAACACAAATATGCACACCATCAGTTCTTAATAAAGAAAGGTACATGTTAAAATCATGTTCTGCAGAAACAGTATCCAAAATAAAGTCGAACGTACCCACAGCAGCTTTCACCTGTGCTTCGTCGCTAGTTACTACAAAATGGTGTGCACCTAATTTTTTAGCATCTTCTTCTTTTTTTGGAGAGGTACTTAATACTGTTACCTCAGCACCAAAAGCGACACCAAATTTAACTGCCATATGGCCTAATCCACCTAATCCCAATACAGCAAGTTTATGTCCCTTACCTACTTTCCAATGTCTTAATGGCGAGTAAGTAGTGATGCCTGCGCACAATAGAGGGGCTACTGCAGCCAGGTTCAATTTATCTGATACATGTAATACAAACTCTTCCCTAACCACAATAGTGTTAGAGTAACCTCCATAAGTAGGTGTTTTACCATCACGTTCCAAGCCATTGTAAGTCTGTGTATTACCTTCTAAGCAATACTGTTCCAGATCTCTTTTGCAGTTTTCACATACCTGGCAAGAATCTACCATACAGCCGGTACCAGCAAGATCACCAACTTTAAATTTTTTAACATGGTCGCCGACTTTAACTACACGGCCCACAATTTCATGTCCGGGAACCATCGGAAAAATACCCGGGAACCAGTCGTTTTTAATCTGGTGCAAGTCAGAATGGCAAACACCACAAAATAAAATATCAAACTGTACATCATGTGGACCAACTTCACGACGTTCAAATGTCCATGGAGCTAATTCGGTCTCTGCGCTTTGCGCTGCATATCCTTTTGTTTCTATCATTTTATATGTTTATTATCGAATATAAAGATAGCTGGTTGCTGAAAAATCAGATAATAAAATTCAAATATATGATTGTAAAATTCAAACATATTATAAATAATACGGTGGGGTTTGTGTCTGCTGTAATGCTGCCTACTTAGCTATTGCCGATTTCAGTGCCATTGCAAGTATAGGGTAGGGTTTTCCTGCCGAATCATGCTCAAAGCGTTCTACGAGCTGAAAGCCCATATGGTAATAAAACCCCAATGCCTGCTCATTTTGCTCGTTAACATCTACATGTGTTACGCCGAGGCTATCAATAGCATATCCTATCAACTTTTTGCCTGTTCCTTTTCCGCGCTCATTGGAATCTACAAATAACATTTGCAGCAGTTCGTTTTCTACGCCAATAAATGAGGTAATCTGGTTTTCTTTTCTGATACAATAAAGTTGCAGCGTATCAAAATATTCTTCAAATATGAGCTGCTTGTAGGCTTGTATGTCTCTTTCGGTAAGAAAATGGTGGGTGGCGCGAACCGATGATTCCCAGACTGTGATCAATTCAGGATAATCTTTTGTTGTGGCTAAGACAATCATTTAACCCACCAATGTTTTGCTGGTAAAATACTATCCAATATTACCTGTTCGCCTATTTCGGGGGTAATTACTTTTACTTTTAAAATTGCTGCTTCTTTTAATACACGGCCAATAGATTCGTCCCATGCGTGTGTAGCCAACGAGAACTTACCCCAGTGGACAGGAAGCAGCACTCTAGCTTTCAAGTCGCTGGCGGCTCTGGCAGTTTCTTCGGGCATCATATGTATGTTGGCCCAGAAAGCATTGTACTGTCCGTCTTCTAAAATAGCTAAATCAAATGGGCCATATTCGTTGCCGATTTTTGCAAAATGCTGATCATAACCAGAATCGCCACCCAGGTAAATACTGTATCCTTTAGTTTTAAAGATGAAAGAAGACCAAAGGGTTTTATTGCGTATCATTCCTCTGCCTGAGAAATGCCTTGCCGGTGCGGCGGTAAATTTGGTGTCGTCACTGATGGCCAATGTTTCCCACCAATCCAATTCCTTAATTTTACTGGCAGGTACACCCCAGTATTCGAGATGGGAACCTACACCGAGTGAGGTAATAAACAAGCCTACATTGTCTTTTAATTTTAAGATGGTCTCGTAATCAAGGTGATCATAGTGGTCGTGCGTAATTACCATTACATCTATTCGGGGCATATCTGCTGCTTTATAGATATCAGCACCATCATATGCTTTGTTGCCCAAATAAGTAACTGGTGATGTTCTTCCGCTAAATACAGGATCTACCAGCACGTTGAGACCATTGATCTGGATCAGGTAGGAAGAATGGCCAAACCAGGTGATTTCAGGTTTTATAGCAGGCTCCAGCTTAAGGTCGCGCTTTATTGAGGGTAATGTGTAATCAGGTGCTTTACGCTCATGTTTGCCAAATAGAAAGTCGACCATTACCGAATAAAACGTACCTCCGCCAGTGAAGGTGGGTGTGGGAGACTGGTTCTGGAATGCACCATCTCTATATTGAGCTGATTTTTTTATCCGTTCCAGTCTTGCTCCAGAAGGTGCTTTGCCGAATGAGGCTTGCTGCATAAATAAAAAGGTGACAAGTGCGAGCGTGGCAAGGATCGAGAAAATAATTATCATAGTTCGTTTCAGTGTTCTTTTTAGTGTCATTCCATATCCTTTTATCGTCAAAGCCGAATAAGTCAAAAATAAACCGAATTAGCTGATGTCGCTTTGTTTAAAAGGTCTATTTTTTTTGTTTAAAAGCTCAACTCTGATCCAGCGCTTAATTTTAGATTACAATAGTAAGCCCAGGATTGATCAGCTATACTGAACTAATGATCCTCGTCAGGAGAAATCTTCTAAAAAGTTTAGATTTATCATCATTTTAAACAAAGATATAAACTGCTGCTCAAGAAAAACAATTGTTTGTATGCCGCAGTTAAATTATATTGGACAAATTATTTAATTGAGTTATGATGAAATTTACCTACCTACTGATTCTGCCATTTTTCTTTACAATCACTGCTGTAGCACAGGGAACGCAAAATGATTCTACAAAACATGCTGTAGCTATTGTTACCGAAGATTTTAAAGATGACTGGGCTGCGTTGTCTCATTACCAAAAAGAAAATGCATTGCTTGGGTTGCCCAAAAAGGGGGAGGAGCGTGTAGTATTTCTTGGCAGTTCTATTTTTGAGAACTGGAAAAAGATGGTCCCTGAATTTTTTGCAGGCCGCCCTTATCTTGATAGAGGGATTAGCGGACAGATATCACCGCAGCTGCTCATTCGTTTTCGTCAGGATGTTATTGATTTAAAGCCAAAAGCGGTAATTATACTTGCAGGGAGTAATGATATTGCAGGTAGCACCGGGCATGTGACCAATGCTTCAATTATGAATAATATCAAGTCGATGGCAGAACTTGCACAATTACACCACATTAAAGTGATTCTGTGTGAATATCTGCCTGTGAATGATTTTCCCTGGCGCAAGGGGATGGAACCTGCACCAAAAATTATGGCGCTCAATAAATTAATCCGGACTTACGCTGTGGCGAATAATTTTACAGTGCTGGATTATTTTAGCCCTCTTGTCGGTGAGCATAATGGCCAGCAGCCAGGGTTGACGCTTGATGGGGTACATCCCAATAAAGCAGGATATAAAATTATGGCCACTGTAACGGAAGCTGCAATTCAAAAAGCGCTTGGGAAATAATCCTGGCTAACTGTTACAGCATCAACCTCACCAATTGTTCCCATTCTTCTTCCAAAGAAACATCAGGGCGTATGCATCCTGCTCGTTTATACCAATAATCTGCATTCCAGATATCTCCTTCTTTACGGTGCAAATAGGCATGTACATGCGCAGAGGAGCGGTCAGCAAGGTGGTCGATTAAATCATGTGCATGTTTCCATTCGCCTTTCTTATCATACCATAATGCCTGTAAATGTGCAGGTAATATGGCAGGAACCTGCTTTTGGAGTAAGGTGTCTTTAAATTGCTGAAATTCTTTCATCTCCAATTTCTTTAAGGGTTGCAGTATACTAACAATAGTCAAATATATTATTTTGTGGCGGCTGTTTAATTAAATTCAAAACCTTTTCTGGATATTCTGACTTTATAGAAAACACCCCAAAATCAGATCTGCTATGAGCTTGTCAAAATATGCTGCAAAACGTGACTTTAATAAGACTGCTGAACCTAAGGCAGGAAAGAGTAAAAGCAAGAGTAAGCTGATGTTTGTGATACAAAAACACGATGCTTCACGCCTTCATTATGATTTCAGGCTCGAAATGGATGGAGTGCTAAAAAGCTGGGCTGTTCCTAAAGGGCCTTCTACAGATCCAAAAACCAAGCGTTTAGCGATGATGGTAGAAGATCATCCTTTTGATTATAAGGATTTTGAAGGGATTATACCTAAAGGTGAATATGGCGGGGGTACTGTCATTGTATGGGATGAGGGAACATATGAACCTATTGAAAAGATAAAAGGGAAAAAGGCACAGGAAAAACATTTGTTAAAGCAGTTAAAAGATGGCTCTGTTAAAATAGTTCTTCATGGCGAAAAGCTTAAAGGGGAATTTGCATTGGTACAAACCCATGGTATGGGAGAAAATGGATGGCTTTTAATTAAGCATAAGGATGATTTTGCATCGGTTAAGGATATCACTAAACTCGATCAGTCGGTGATATCAGGTAAAACAATCGAAACGATGGAAAAGACAGGAGAGAAAATGTGGCAAGACGGACAGGAAGTGGAGGTTAAGGTTCCTGATCTTTTAAAGGATGAACCTCAGGAGGAGAAAATAGATGTTAAAGCATTGCTGAAGAAAGCACCGAAATCAAAAATCCCAATTGGCATCAAGCCGATGCTGGCGACTTTAGTAAATGAGCCATTCGACGATGATGAGTGGGTTTTTGAAGTTAAATGGGATGGCTACCGGGCATTAGCATTTACAAAAAAAGCCGATGTCCAGTTATTATCGCGTAACAATAAGCCATTTAATGAAAAATTTTATCCTATCTATGAGATCCTCAAAGGATGGTCCATTGATGCGGTATTTGATGGAGAGATATTGGTTGTAGACGATAAAGGGATTTCTAATTTCGGCAATATTCAAAACTGGAGAAGCGAAGCAGATGGGAGCTTAGTATATTACGTGTTTGATTTGCTTTGGTATGACGGTAAAGATCTAAGCGCATTGCCTTTAAAACAACGGCAAACGATTTTAAAAGAGATATTGCCTACTGATAACGATCAGATACGACTGAGCAAGGTTTTTGAAGCAAGCGGTATCGAATTTTTTGAGGCGGCACAGAAAATGGGTCTTGAAGGTATTATTGCAAAAAAATCTGATAGCCCATATATTGCTAATTCCCGCTCTGCAGATTGGCTGAAAGTTAAAGTGCACCAGCGGCAGGAAGTAGTGATTGCTGGTTTTACCAAAAATGCTGACACATCGAAGCAATTTAGCTCACTTTTATTAGGTGTTTTTGATGATGGCCAGTTACAGTATGTAGGGAAAGTTGGTACAGGTTTTTCAGATAAGCTGCAGAAAGAGATGATGGCACAGTTTAAGTCTTTGATTATTGATGAAAGCCCTTTTGACGAATTACCTGACATTAATAAGCCTTCGCGGTTTAGGCCAAATCCGCCTAAAGCAAAAGCTACATGGCTAAAGCCAGAGCTGGTTTGTGAGGTCTCCTTTACAGAGGTCACCACTGATGGTGTTTTTCGGCATCCATCTTTTAAAGGTATGAGAGCAGATAAAAAAGCAACAGCAGTGGTAAGGGAAGTCCCTTTAACTACTGCAGAAGTTGTGGTTAAAGATGAGGAAGAAAAGGAGGGGAAAGCTGCGGATAAAAAAGGTTTTCATGCAGAGGCAATAACCCCACCTAAATCCACAGAGCGCAAAACGCTGCTAAATCCAAAAGATGAAACTCAGGTACGGGAAATCTGTGGACATGACCTGAAGTTTACTCATTTGAGCAAAGTTTACTGGCCAGATGATAAGGTAACAAAACGTGATATGTTCAATTACTATTATCAGATAGCTGACTATATATTGCCCTATTTGAAAGACCGGCCTATGTCCCTTAACAGATTTCCGGGCGGAATAACGAGTAAAGGCTTTTATCAGAAAGATGTAACCGGTAAAGCGCCAGAATGGGCTAAAACTTTTGCGCATACTACAGATGAAGGGAAGCATAACCAATATCTGCTTGGCGATGATGAAGCTACTTTACTTTGGATGGCCTCTTTGGGATGTATTGAGATGAACCCGTGGTTTAGCCGTGCACAATCTCCGGATCACCCCGATTATTGCGTGATAGATCTGGATCCTGATCAATCAAATACATTTGATCAGGTAATTACGGCTGCGCAGGAAGTAAAAAAAGTTTTAGATGCGATTGATGTAGTTTCTTTTTGCAAAACTTCTGGATCTACAGGCATACATATTTATATTCCGCTGGCAGCTGCCTATTCTTATGAACAATCGCAGCTCTTTGCCAGGATAATTGTTAATCAGGTAAATGAGCAACTACCGGATTTTACAAGTGTGGAGCGCATGATTACGGAAAGAAAAGGAAAAATGTACCTCGATTTTCTTCAAAACCGTCCGGGTGCTACAATAGCATGTCCGTATTCGTTGCGGCCGAAACCGGGCGCAACGGTTTCTATGCCATTAGCTTGGGACGAGGTTAAACCTGGTTTAACGATGCGTGACTTTACGATATTTAATTCGGCCGACCGGCTCCGGGAAACGGGAGATCTTTTTAAAGGGGCACTTGGTAAGGGGATAGATCTTACCAAAGTTTTAAAGAAGGCTAAAAGTATTTTTGAGTAAGTTTTATTCAATCTCGATCCATACCGGGCAATGGTCGCTAGATTTCTCCCAGCCCCGTACATGATGATCTACACCTGCATTAATTAGCCGGCTTTCCAGCAGCGGATTAAGCAAGAAATGATCTATGCGTAATCCTGCATTACGTCCATACGCATTTCTAAAATAATCAAAAAAAGTATAGATCGTCTCAGTTGGATAAAGCTTCCTCAATGCATCCGTCCACCCCAACTCCTTTAGCTCGTTAAATGCTGCACGCACTTCCGGTCTAAACAAAGCATCTTTTACCCATCGTTCTGGCTTGTAGGCATCCAGCTCTGTTGGTATCACATTATAATCTCCAGCAAGTACTGCTGGCAAATCAAATTTCAATAATTCCTGCGCATGCGAAGTGAGCTGCTTAAACCATTCCATTTTATAATCAAGTTTTGGTCCAGGTGCAGGATTTCCATTGGGCAAATAAAGACAGCCAATTACAACACCATCTATAAAAGCCTCGATATATCGGCTTTGACTGCCCTCCAGATCACCAGGCAGCCCTCTTCTTGTCTCCTTAATAGCTGGGGATTTTGATAAAATAGCTACGCCGTTCCAGCTCTTTTGGCCATGCCATATCGCGTGGTAGCCTGCATCGAGTATAGCCTGTTCCGGAAACTTTTCTTGTGGGGCTTTCAGCTCTTGCAAGCATACAACATCTGGTGCTGTTTCATTAAGCCAGCGCAACAGTACAGGCAGCCTGCCGTTAATACCATTTACATTATAGGTTGCTATTTTCATATCCTTTACTTAAAATGCCTCATTTAAGCCCAGAAAGAATCCTTTGCTGCCATATTTACCCAATGCATAATCCAGACAAAGATTAGTACGTGTAGCTTTATTAAATAACACCCTCAGGCCGGCACCACCAGCTGGCTGCCATTTATTAAATAGCTTCGTTCCTAAATCATCATTTGCAGTTTGCACATTGAAAAAAGTAACACCACTAAGAAACTTGTTTTTAGTGATAGGGAAGCGGTATTCAACTTCTGAATAGAAATATTTTGTAGCCTTAAAGTATCCAATAGTGTAACCTCTGCCACTGCGGAACCCCGGGTCTTTACCAGATCCTGGAAGTTCGAGATAAGGCAATGCACCACCGATCAGGTACGAGCCCCAGTTCCAGAAAGCAATCACATGTTCTGGGTTTCGGCTAGAAAGGCTCCAGTATTTTCTGAAATCTGTAGTAATCTGTGTCGCATTCTTTGTACTGCCGATCCAGGTCTGGTTTAACCTGATACCGGCATCAGCGTAGATCCCTTTATAAGCACGATTCTGATTGTCGCGCGTGGTGTACTGCACATTAAAAAGCAGACCATTTGATAGGTAATGATCACGGTCGAACCCGTACCGGTCACTATAAATATTATAGGGAGTTAATTCTTCAGTTGTCTGCTTGTCTTCAATTTTTCTCCTCACGTCAACAGCAACACCAGCACCTATAAAAAGATGTTCGTCAAATTGTTTATATACTTTTTCTTTAAAACTATAGTATTGTGCATGGAGTACATACCCTATGCGGTCAGGATCACTTAAAATGCGGTCTTCACCAGTACTTTCGTCCCCTTCACCGATACCCAGACCAAAATCTGGTGTAACAGTTTTTGCTGCAACCAGGCTCCCCTGGAAGTTCCATTTATTACCCGGGGTATAGACATTGTGATTGATATAAAAATAAATAATTCCCTTGGTCGTAATAGAAGCAGATGTGGAGGCAACAGACATTAGCGTGTTAGGATCACTACCCAGTTTTCGGCCTGCAACTGCTTTAATCCCTATCTGGGCACCAATGCTTGGATTATATGCAACATTAGGAATAATAGTAATGCCGGATTTTTTACGAAGAGGATTCGTTTTCCTGTTCGGATGCAAAATAGTGCGCAGTAAATCGGCTATGTCATACTGTTTATATGACGAATCTGATTTGATGATGGCTATATTTCGCAAAGAATCTGCTTTTAAAGAGTCTGGTGACTTAGAATCCTGGCTAAATGCAGTATGATGAATGCCGCTAAGTAGGATCAGGGATAAGATTAACCCTTTTAGGTTTGGTAAGTTCGTGAATTTCAATGTATCTTACTTATGATGACTTTTAGTAGTTTAAAACCTTTGAAGACTGTAAATTGTTTGCCAGTTAATCGATTTATTATTTAACGTTCGTTGGTTTTATAAATTGCGGATTGGTTTACCTGGTGTAAAACAAACTATTGTTGCTTCTTTAATCCTGTTATCTGGTCTATATATGCTAAATTAGCCGGCTCTTAATTGCTGTTATGAATCATTTGTCTACGTTCGATTACACGGTATTCTTAATTTATTTTATTATTGTAGCCGGCTACGGATACTGGGTATATCAAAATAAGAAATCGACCGGATCAAGCACAAAAGATTACTTCCTTGCAGAGGGTTCATTAACCTGGTGGGCAATAGGTGCATCAATTATTGCTTCGAACATCTCTGCAGAACATTTTATCGGCATGTCGGGATCTGGTTTTGCTATGGGTCTTGCTATTGCCAGCTATGAATGGATGGCTGCAGCGACATTAATTATTGTAGCTGTATTTTTTCTGCCTATCTATCTTAAAAACCGTATATATACCATGCCGCAATTTCTTTCTGGCAGGTATAACAATACTGTTAGTACTATTATGACAGTTTTTTGGCTCCTTGTATATGTGCTCGTTAATCTCACCTCAATCTTTTTTTTAGGCGCGATAGCAATAGAAACTATTACCGGGATCCCATTTAATCTTTGCATTATTGCGCTGGCTGTATTTTCTGTTATTATTACGCTCGGAGGAATGAAAGTAATTGGCTATACAGATGTGATACAGGTTTTTGTACTGGTAGCAGGTGGATTGGTAACTTGTTACATGGCTTTAAATATGGTATCCGATAAGCTGCATATTGAGACCGTTTTAGGAGCCTTACCAATTTTAAAAGCCGACGCTGGCGACCATTTCCATATGATATTTTCTAAAGGAGACAAATTTTACAATGAACTTCCCGGTCTTGCTGTACTGGTTGGCGGATTGTGGATTAATAATCTAAACTATTGGGGCTGCAACCAGTACATTGTGCAGCGTGCTTTAGGGGCCGATTTAAAAACCGGGCGCAGCGGTTTGCTGTTTGCGGCGTTTCTTAAGTTACTAATTCCGCTGATTGTAGTAATACCGGGCATTTGTGCCTATGTATTATTCCAGCATGGCTATTTTCAGGAAGAAATGCTCGATGCATCAGGTGTGGTAAAACCTGATCATGCTTATCCGGTTTTGATGAACTTACTTCCGTCAGGACTAAAGGGATTGGCTTTTGCAGCGCTTACAGCCGCAATTGTAGCTTCTCTTGCTGGAAAAAGTAATAGCATTGCCACTATTTTTACGCTGGATATTTATAAGAAGTATATAAACAAAGAAGCTTCCGAACGTAAAATGTTAAGCATAGGCCGCTGGTCAATCATTGTGGCATCACTGATTGCAATCATCATTGCGCCCGCACTTCGGAGTTTCGACCAGGTTTACCAGTTTGTACAAGAATATGTAGGCTTTATTTCACCCGGTGTATTTGCCATATTTTTACTTGGTTTTTTCTGGAAAAGGACAACTTCTGCAGCTGCGCTAACTGCAGCGATGCTTACTATTCCGTTATCTACGCTCTTTAAGTTCTTGCCGGGACTAACTGGTGGAACTATCGGCCAAATTCCATTTTTAAACAGGATGTCTTGGGTATTTTGCATCATAATTGTACTGATGATTATGATTACCCTGGCAGATCCTAAAAGCAAAAATAATCCGCAGGGACTAGACATAGATACTAAAATGTTTAAGGTTAGTCCGGGATTTATAGTTGCTTCTGTAATTATCTGCGGTATACTCTCTGCCCTTTATATTGCTTTCTGGTAGTATATGCGTAGAAAACCAGCGCCTTACCGCTATTAATTTACAGGGTAATCTAAACGGAATTTGAATCCATAACGGGCAGTTGCAAAGTCGGTCACACTATTGCAAAAAAATTCTACTGGTGCACCATAATCTTCCTTATTATAAGTGCCGCTTGCCAGTAATGTTTTTGCGAATAAACTGACTTTTTCATAGCCCTTAGCAGCTTTAATACTTTCTGTATCCTTCTGATTAAAACCGTTCATAAAGATGGTTATCGTTGCTTCTTCTAAAATCTTTTGATCAGCACTGCTTGCATTCTTATTTACAATGGCTTGGAAAGCTGCTTTAATACTATTAAAATCAGCATCAGATTCTACTGCAATTATTGCTTTTCTTCCATAAGTAACTGAACTTACAATTAGCGGGTTGTTTGGTATGCTGCTTACATTAACATCCGGAGCAAAGAAACTGCCTTCTTCTGTAACAGGATCCGTCATTACACTGAATAACGTTAAATCAAAGTTAACGTAAAACCCGGTTTTCTTTTTTATATGGCCATTGTCCCCCGGCTTAACAATAACCAGAGTGGCAAAGTCCCAGGAAGTACGCGTATTGATTGAAATTTCGCTATAGTTTTGAAAAGGATTTCCGTTCTGAAAAATAAACGAATCAACTTGTCCGCCATTTGCAGCACCCAGAGATTCTTTAATAAAACCATCTGCAGCGTTAAGTGAAGGCAAAACTTTCTTAGAAATGATGTTAAAACTAGGCGATGTAGAGTAAATATGCAATGGAATCTGCTGATAGCCTGTTAATGGTTCGTAACGTAAATCTACAACCGTGTTTCCTTTAATTAGTGCACCAGGATAGATACGCTTTTCCAATTGTGGCTGAACTACAAAATTGGCAGTTACAAAATCATTTTTCATCTGTACACGTAAAGTAATGCCGTTATTATCAGCCCAAACACTATCAGATAACAGCATATATTTTGCGGTATTACTCTTTATTAAATTTCTTATGGAATCAATCTTGCGGATTTTATTTGTAGCAGTATTGATTGTATCTATAGGAACTACAACCACAGGAGCATCGGTGTCTGGTAGCACTTCAGTGCCTTTTTTACAGGAAATAAATAATACTATAAGTAGAAATAAAAAGATGTAATTATTTTTCATAAGGGAAAATAATAATTTATTTCTCCATTATCTCTATTTTAAGGAAAATATAGTAAAATGTTACCTTTTTAAATAGGATTGTTAGTCCGCCACGAAAAAGTCATTTCCGTCCTCTTTCATCGGTAAATACAGGCGCTGCCATTCCTCTCCTTCGATAAGTTTCCAGCTATGGCCTTCACCCAAAGTATCAGTAGCTATTAAAATTGTTCCGGGCTCAATGATAAAAGTTTCGCCGTTGCTCACTTTAAACTCAAGCTTACCTTTCAAAGTAATAACATATTGTTTTCTTGGTGCAGGGTGCGCAACCATTTCATAGGCATCTACTTCCGTCTGCGCAAAGAAATAATTTACAACAATGTGCTGGCGTACGGGGATTTTTCCTGTTTCAAAAGCACATTTTCCATCCCCAATATTAATTAAGCGTATAGCTTTTAAAAAATTCTTTGCCTCTGCTGTTTCAGGTTGGTCATTCGTCATCATCATTTTATAAATAAGTCTTTAAATACTTTTCAGCAGTGCTTATGAGCTTTAATATTAGAAAAACATTCTAATTACAAGTATATACAAATATAAAGAATATAGATATTATACATTGTAATGTCTCACATTTGGGAAATATATCATAGTTTTGTGAATATGATAGAGCACACTCAAAAGAAAATAATAGAAGCTGCTATACAGGTTTTTAACGAGGACTTTTCTGCTCCTTTAGAAAAGGTTGCGGATAGGGCAGAGGTTACCAGGCGAACTTTACACCGATATTTTAAAGATCGTACTGAGCTTTTGGCGAACTGTGAAAAGGATATGCAAGAGAGCTGCCGCAAGGCTATGATAGGTGCGCTGGAGAGTTCGGGTGAGCCGCTGATCCAATTAGAAAATATGTTGTATGCGGGAATAGACTGCGGGGCAAAATATTCTTTTTTTCATAAGCTCCATTTAAGGGAGGGGCATCATCACGATAAAAAAAATGATGATTGTGCTGAGTATGACGCTATTGCTAAAGGGTATGCTGCTGTAGTTGCACAGCTGCGACAAAGTGGTGCGATCAGCACCCATATTACTGCAGAATGGGTGACCATGTTGTTTTCGAGTGTGGTTGCGGCAACAGTAAATAGTGCTGACTATGGAACTGTGGCTAAAAAGAGTTTAAAAGAGTTTGCGTGGTTTTCGTTTAGTAAAGGTGTTGGAATATAAATTAAGAGATCAGATGGAAGATAAGTACGATGTGGTTATTATTGGTGGCAGTTATGCAGGTTTATCGGCAGCGATGACATTGGGCAGAGCAATTCGAAAGGTGTTGGTGATTGACAGTGGTAAACCGTGTAATCAGCAAACGCCACATTCACATAATTTTCTGACCCAGGATGGCAACACCCCGGCAGCGATTACTACAGTAAGTAAATCACAGGTGATGGCGTATCCAACGGTAGAGTTTATGTATGATCAGGTGATTTTAGCAGGTGGTGAGGATAATAATTTTACGGTTGATACACTGGGTGGACAAAAAATCAATGCCAAAAAATTGCTTTTTACAACTGGTGTAAAAGACTTGCTGCCAGCCATAAAAGGATTTGAGCAATGCTGGGGGATATCAGTTATATATTGCCCGTATTGTCATGGTTATGAATATAAAGGACAGCCTACAGGCATACTTGGTAACGGTGATGCAGCTTTTGAGTTTGGTCGTTTTATTAATCACTGGACGGACAAGCTGACTATATTTACAAATGGAAAATCTATGATTACCGAAGAGCAGCAAGTGCAATTGGTGGAAATGAAAATAAATATAATTGAAGAACCTGTGCAGCAGCTGCAGCATTTAGATGGCTATTTGCATGCGCTGCTATTAGCTAATGGCGAACTCTGCAATCTGTCGGCTCTTTATGCGCGCATCCCATTTGAGCAGCATTGTAAATTACCCGAAGAACTTGGGTGTTCATTAAATGAAGCTGGTTATCTAAACGTAGATGAGTTTAACAAAACCAATGTTGCGGGTATTTATGCTGCAGGAGATAATTCTTCGATGTTACGCGCTGTTGCGGGTGCTGTAGCTAACGGATCTAAAGCGGCCGCAATGATTAATCACGAAATGATTGTACAGAGAGCTTAACGCGCAGCTGGCAGTGTTTAGCTATAGTTTAGGCGGTTTAAACGAATTGCAAATTTGCAGCTCATGCGAATAGTGTTACTTTATAAAAAAAATATCCTATGCAAATACCAGCCAGACGTTCATTTAGAAAAATAATCTTTCCGATTATCCTCCTTTTAGCAGGCTGCTTAATTGTAATTCAATTTATCAGCAGGCCCAGCATTGACAATCCACTAGTAACCGGCGAGATACAGGCCCCGAAAGAGGTGAGCAGCATTCTTAGAAAAGCCTGTTATGATTGCCATTCCAATGAGTCGAATATCAGGTGGTATGACAAAATCAACCCTGTTTACTGGAAAGTTGCAAAAGATGTAAAAGAAGGCAGGGCGGTGCTCAATTTCTCTGAATGGACAGGGATGGCCAAGCCGGACCAGGCAGCTAAGATATGGGAAGCCATAAACCAGATACAGTCAGGATATATGCCAATTAAATCCTACCAAATTGTACATCCGGGTACCAAAGTATCAGAAAAAGACCTGGATGTGCTTAAGAAATATCTGTTGAGTATGGTGAAAAACAAGCCGGGGGATACTAGTAAAATCAATGCTCTTGATAAACAATATGGTAATTGGACTAAAGAGGGAGGGACAGCGCCGGCTGCGGTCCCTAAAGCATTAAATGGGATAGCTTATTTGCCAGATTATAAAAATTGGAAGGTGGTTACAACATCAGACCGATTTGACAATGGAACTATGCGTGTTGTATTTGGGAACGATGTCGCTATTAAAGCAATTGCTGAAAACCACATCAACCCATGGCCCGATGGCACAATCTTCGCAAAAGTGGGTTGGGATAAGCTTACAGATGCGGATGGTAATGTAAAAACCGGAGCTTTTAAACAAGTAGAATACATGATTAAAGATGCCAAAAAATATAAATCTACTGCAGGATGGGGTTTTGCCCGGTTCAAGACGCCAAAGTTGCTGCCTTATGGAAAAACAAGGCTTTTCGCAACGGAGTGTGTAAACTGCCACCAACCTATGCGTAGTAATGATTTTGTATTTACTTTTCCTATTAAACATTAAGCACCATGAAAGCACTACACCTATTGTCACCTGCCATTATATTTATACTTGCCGATTGCTCGAATCCTGATCGCAGTAAACTGGCGCATATTGATGCCTCTTTACCAGCGTCGTTTAATTTTAATAAGATGAATGTAAAAGTGGTCAGTTCTTCTATTAATGAGAGAAAATCGACCATGTCTACTTTATATGGAAATGCTATTGCCATGCAAATTTTAAAGAACAAAGAAGCAAACCAGAATGGTGAGGTTTTAGCACTGGTTACCTGGAAACAACAAGAAGATACACATTGGTTTGGGGCCAGGATACCTGGAAAACTTCTCGATGTAGAGGTTATTAAAACTACACCAGGTAAATCAGCAGGCAATCCTGATATCAATTACCAGCGGTTTGAAGGGAGTAAGCTGATATTAAACACAGACACTACCGGCCGTTCAGAGCGTATCAGATACATTCTGGCGCAGCAACCTTCAGTGATGCCATAGGTTGTGTTTGATGATTTATATTTACTGTAATATAAAATGGGTGGCTTAAAATTTATTATAATATAAATCATAGCAGATCAATACTATAATAAACGGCTAGGATTTTGCAGTAGTAATATATATATACAACTGATAAAACAATACTTTTACACTATGAAGAACATAATTCCTATATTATCTGCTGCTATGCTCATGCTATCGTCATGCAGCCAGGCTACCCGCACGGCAGAAAACAACACTACTGCAACAGATTCTGTAGCTACCGCTGCTGTTGATCCGTCTGATGCAAAACCATTGTTTGCAACAATGAAAATTAAAGATGCAACGCACACAGGAGATTCTGTTAAACTAAAATTTACAGTTTATAACACCGCAGACAGTATACAGCATTTCTGTAAATGGCACACACCGTTCGAGCCTTTAATGAGTAAATATCTTGATGTTAAAGCTGCTGATGGTGAAGAAGCTGCGTACAAAGGTGCAATGGCAAAAAGAATAATGCCACCTCCGGCAGATAGTTATATTGCAGTAAACCCAGGAGACAGTCTATCGGTAGATGTAGATCTGCTGAAAGGTTACGCGATCACAAAACCAGGTAAATACAGTATCAGCTACGTTGGGCAAAATATGAGTGGTATTGTAGTTAAAGACAGTGTTGCTTTTGTTTACGGAAAGCCATAAATTTATTATACAATTCCAAAAGCCGGATACCATGTAAAATGGTACCCGGTTTTTGTTTTAAGGGACATTATTTTTTCTTGCATATTTTTTATGGAATACAGCTATGGTCTGCATCCAGCATCAAAAAAAAATATGAAACCTAACCAATTACACCGCCTATTCTTCCTTGTTTTGTGTACAGCTGTTTCATTAGCTGGTTATGCCCAAGTTCCCAGTATCAAAGTTTTGGGCAACTCTGCAGTTTTACAGAAAAGCGTCAGCCTCCGGTCACTACATATTGAAGTGCAAGTCTACGGCAATATTGCGACAACAGTGATGACGATGTCTTTTATAAATAACAGCTCCAGAGTGCTGGAAGGTGAACTAATCTTTCCACTGGCGGATGGAGTAAGTGTAAGCCGCTATGCCTTAGATATAAATGGTAAGATGAGAGCAGCGGTACCGGTAGAAAAGGCTCGTGCTGCGGAAGTTTTTGAAAGTATAGCACACCGCAATGTAGATCCGGGATTACTAGAAAAAGTGGAAGGTAATAACTTCCGGACGCGTATTTATCCATTTCCTGCAAGGGGTGTAAGGAAGGTGATGATCAGTTATGAAGAGGAGCTGCACCTTTCTGATGCGCAGCAGCTAAGTTACCGGCTGCCTCTAAACTACAACCTAGCCATCGATGATTTTTCATTAAAAGCGGTCGTTTCGCAAAGTAATCAGCCGCCTCTGCTTGGTGAGGAACCCGACGGAAGTTTTAGTTTTCAGCAAAAGGGTGCGGCATACGTAGCAGAAATTAAGAAAAGTAATTTTATGCCATCACATGGCTTAGTAATCAATTTACCGGGAGCCGCAATGAAAACAGGGGCGCTGATGAAAAAAGCGGGGTCGAACTATTACTTTCTGGCGAATTTATTTATAAAACAACCTGCTCGTCAGCATCACTGGGCCACCCGTATTGGCTTGATCTGGGATGTTTCTTTAAGTGGTTTACAGCGTGATCAGGAGAAAGAGCTTAAGCTTTTGGATGTTTGGATCAAAGAACAAAAAAACCTGAACATCGAATTGGGGCTGTTGAACAATAAGTTTAAAAAGGCGGGGGTTTTTGTAATCAGGGATGGCAATTGGGCAGAGCTTAAGAAAAAGCTAATGGGGCTTGTTTATGATGGAGGTGCAGATTACAGCCAAATCAATGCGACTATGCTTAATGCAGACGAATATTTGTTTTTTACAGATGGGTTCTCTGGGTTTGGAGTGGCTAAAGTGACGTTAAATAAACCCGTGCATACAATCAATTCTGCATTACCCGCAGATTTTAGCAACCTTAAATATATAAGTTTGAAAAGTGGTGGTCAGTATCTAGATTTAAATGATATGTCTGCCGCTACTGCTGTAAGAAAGCTTTCTACCGAAGAGCTGCGGTTTCTGGGAATTAAACGCAATCCAAGCATAACTGAAGTTTATCCATCGTTGCCATTAGGGGTAAATGGTTATTTTTCTATTGCAGGGATTGCTTCTTCGGATGCAAAAAATATGACCCTGCAATTTGGGTATGGTAAGGAGGTGGCTACCGAACGGACAGTTCAGCTTGATCCATTAAATCAAACACCTGGAGAAATTGACGTCAGCAGGGTATGGGCACAGAAAAAGCTAGCTGATATGGACGTCAATTATGAACAGCATAAAAAAGAGATCAGTGTACTAGGCTGGCAATTTGGGCTGGTTACCCGCAACACGAGTTTGCTAGTCCTTGAATCTGTTCAGGATTACACCCGTTATGGTATTGCACCTCCAGATGAACTTAAAGGTGCTTACCGGATCGCAATAAAGCAGCAGGATCAAATTAAAGAAACCAGGCAGCAGGATTTAATAGATGATGCAATTGACATGGCCGGGGAGTTAAAAGAATGGTGGAAAACGGTTTTTAAAATAGAAAAAGTTTATCCTAAACCTGATCAAAGGATATTCCATGATGGTGCTGTTGTGGGTTATTCGAGAGCAGAATCTACCAGACCACCGATAGAAACACAAGTGTTGAACAGGGTAGATAAAGTAGAGTTTTCTACCAATGCGCTCTCAGAGGTAGTAGTTGTTTCTAATGCTTTGGCTGGTAAAATCGCTGGTCTGCAAATAACTGGCCACAGGAAAAAAGAGAAGCCGGTAATTTTGTTGCCAGAGTTTAAAAGCGATAAAGACTACATGAAAAACATCAGTGGAAATGTCGAACGGGCTTATGCGCAGTACCTGCTGGTTAGAAAGGCATACCAGACTACACCATCTTTTTACCTGGATGTTTCAAATTGGTTTCAGCAGCATGATGATGCGGATAGAGCATTGCTGATTTTGAGCAATCTGACGGAGCTGGATTTAGAAAATGCGGAAATCTATCGAACGCTAACTTATAAATTGAGGGAGACAGGCAATTTCCATTCTGCGTTGTTTACCAGCAGCAAGGTAATGGAATGGCGACCGATGGATGCACAAAGCTACCGGGACTATGCTTTATCGCTTGCTGATTGCGGCTATTACCAACGAGCGCTGGATACGCTTTATAGTGTGCTGAACAAAAGCTACAGTATAGACAATGCACAGCGGGATGACGGTATTGAAGAAATAATCCTTTCAGAGATAAATAACCTCGTGGGTCTGCATCGGGCAAAACTAAACACAGCGAAGTTGAACAAAAAGCTAATTTTTCCGATTCCTGTAGACGTCAGGGTGGTGATCAATTGGAATAAAAAGGATACTGATATTGATCTTTGGGTCACCGATCCCGCTGATGAAAAATGCTTTTATAGTAACCCGCGCACCAAGGCGGGAGGAAGGATCAGCGATGATTTTACCGCGGGTTATGGACCGGAGCAGTTTATGATCAAAAAAGCAATCAGGGGGCGATATAAAATCGAAGTGAACTATTATGGCGATCAGCAGCTAAGCATCAGCGGGCCAACTACCGTTATGGCAGAAATTTATACACATTATGGAAGTGCAAATCAGGAGTGTAAAATGATCACGTTACAATTATCAGGTAAACAGACCAATGGTGTATTCATAGGAGAGTTTACTTTTTAAGGGGTCACTTGATCCATTATTATGAAATATGAGGCTTTGTAAATTTAATTTTACAAAGCCTTATATATTCTCAGAATAGCTGACGTTATATTTATAAATCATTATTTATATATTCTCTGGTGCCGGATTTTAAAGTAAATGGTGAAGAGTGATCAATGCTTATTTATTGCATTGCTAAAACGAATAAGCATTATTCTTTAACCATAAAAAAATAATACTTATTATTGGATATTATTAACCAATATAATCCAAGTTATGAGAAGGAAAATCTATTTGCTGGCTATGGGCCTGTTTATATTATCACCGACTTTTGGGCAGGAGCGCGCCCCTGCATATCCATTATTAACACATAATGCTTATTTTAGTGTATGGTCATTTTCTGATCAGCTGAATACTTCTGCTACGAAACACTGGACAGGCAAAACGCAGTCGTTATCTGGTGTCTTAAAGGTGGACAATAAGCTTTATCGTTTCCTGGGACAAGAACAAACTCCCTATTTGCCACTGCTGCCAGCAGCTGCAAAAGCTCCTTTTAAATATTTGATGGAGCAGCCTGCAACGGGATGGATGAATAACGATTTCAATGACCAATCGTGGAAAACAGCAGTGGCACCTTTTGGTGATGATGCTGCTACTGCCAAAACGGCTTGGAAAACAAATGACCTGTTTTTAAGAAAAGAATTTGAGATTAAGTCGCCCTCACCACAAAAACTTTTCCTGAAACTGAACCACGACGACAATGTCGTAGTATACCTGAATGGTAATAAAATATATGATGTTTCTGGTTGGGTACATGAATATATTTATATTCCTGTTAAAAGTGACAACCTTAAAAAAGGGAAAAACATTTTGGCGGTGCAAGTTAAAAATACTGCAGGAGGCAGATTTATTGACGCAGATTTGGTTGTTCAGCCGGAGCTGGATATTAATATACAACTGGCTAAGCAGAATAGTGTTAAAGTAGAGGCAACACGGACTATCTATAATTTCACTTGTGGTGGTGTTAATCTTGACGTAACGTTTCTATCACCGTTGCTGCTGGATAATATAGAGCTGACCGAAAGACCAGTAAGTTATATTAATTATGCTGTCCATGCGGCGGATGGTAAACCACATGACGTAAAAGTTTTGTTTACTGCTTCTTCAGACCTGGCTGTGAATTTACCAGAACAACCAGTTTCTGGATGGAAGAGCAGCATTACAGGATTATCTGTTTTAAAAGCCGGAACAGTAACACAGCAGGTATTGAAAAATAAAGGTGACGACGTACGGATAGATTGGGGGTACCTATATCTTGCCGTGCCACAGCAATATGGTGCGAAGCAGTTCCTTACTAAGGCGAATGTAGCTTTGAATGCATTCTCAAAGAACAAAACCATTACCTCTTCATCTGCACTATTAAATCAGCGCTCGATTGATCTTTCTACGGAAATCAGTTTTGGAACAGTAAATAAAAATGTGATAGAAAAGCATCTGATGGTTGGTTATGATGATACCGATCCTATCCAGTATTTTAAAGAGGACCTGAAACCACTGTGGAAGAAAACAGTTGCAGCAAAATTTACTGATCAGCTGATTTTTGCAGAAAAAGATTATCAGCTTGTTTTAAATAAATGTATTTCTTTTGATAAAGATTTGTATGCAAAAACGCTGAAAGCAGGTGGTAAAGAGTATGCGGAATTATGTAAATTGGCTTACAGACAAAGTATAGCAGCACACCGTATCGTCAAATCGCCGTCAGGAGAGCTGCTTTTTCTTTCAAAGGAAAATTTCAGCAATGGATCAATCAACACCGTTGATGTAACTTATCCTTCTGCGCCGCAATACCTGGTTTATAATCCAGAATTACTAAAGGGAATGTTAAACGGAATCTTTTATTATAGTGAAAGCGGAAAATGGAAAAAACCTTTTCCCGCCCATGATTTAGGGACCTACCCTGTAGCTAACGGACAAACTTATGGGGAAGATATGCCGGTTGAAGAGGCTGGTAACATGACTATCCTGACTGCTGCAATTGTGAAGGCGGAAAATAATCCAGCCTATGCAGAAAAGCATTGGGAAGTTTTAACTACCTGGAGCAATTACCTCATGAATGAAGGTTTTGATCCTGCAAATCAATTATGTACAGATGATTTTGCTGGCCACTTGGCCCATAATACCAATTTATCTGTTAAAGCAATTGTAGCGGTTGGTGCTTATGCACAAATGGCAGAAAAATTGGGCAAGATTGATGTGGCAAAAAAATACAGGGCTGCAGCATTAGAAATGTCTGCAAAATGGATTGCACAAGCTAACAGTGGCGACCATTTTGCGCTGGTTTTTGATAACAAAGATAGCTGGAGCCAGAAATATAACCTGGTATGGGATAAGCTACTTTCTTTAAATCTATTTCCAAAAGAGGTATATGATAAAGAGGTGGCTTTTTATTTGAAGAAACAAAATAAATATGGATTGCCACTCGACAGCAGAAAAACCTATACCAAGTCTGACTGGATCATCTGGACGGCTACCTTAACTGATAATAGCAAAGATTTCGAGAAGTTTGTGCGACCGGTTTATAAGTTTGCCAATGAAACAGAAAGCCGTGTTCCCCTTAGCGACTGGCATGAGACTACGGATGGTAAAATGGTAGGTTTCCAGGCGCGAAGTGTAGTAGGCGGATATTTTATTAAGTTGCTGGCAGACCAGTGGGGTATTAAATAGATTTAATCAGACTATTCGTTATGAAAAGGCAGCTACAACAATTATATTCGTAAATAATAATTTAATTCTCTCCTGTAATTTACAGGAGAGATATAATTTCACAGGAGGTTTAACAAAGCATCCACTTATACCGGATTGATATGCAGCAAGGACTTTTAATTGATATGGATGGCGTGATTTACAATGGTGAATCATTAATTCAGGGAGCTGATACTTTTATTGCGAATCTGATTAAAAAAGATATTCCGTTTACTTTCATGACTAACAATAGTCAGCGTACAAGTTTAGAGGTAACCAGGAAATTAAAACGTCTTGGTATCGAAGTAACCAAAGAACATGTTTATACCAGTGCAATGGCTACCGGGAAATTTTTGGGTGATCAAGGACAAAGCGGAACTGCATTTGTACTTGGTGAAGGCGGATTACTAACCAGTCTACATGAGAACAATATTACTTTAGTGGATACTGATCCAGAATTTGTTGTTTTAGGTGAAGGACGGAATTTTACTTTAGAGATGGTTCAGCGTGCGGTAGATATGATCCTGGCAGGGGCAAAGTTCATTACGACCAACAGGGATCCTTCTCCAAAAAAACCTGGCTGGAATAACCTGGGGATTGCGGCTACTACAGCAATGATAGAAGAAGCTACGGGTATTAAAGCTTTTGTTATTGGTAAACCCGGACCGGTGATGATGCGTTCTGCGAGGAAATTCCTTGGTTTGGAAACTGCAGGAACAACAGTAATCGGCGATACAATGGAAACAGATATACAGGGTGGTGTACAAATGGGATATAAAACAATTTTGGTGCTTTCTGGTATTGCTACAAAAGAAGATCTTAGCCGTTATGCCTTTAAGCCTGACCAGATTATTGGTTCTGTAAATAAATTAGAATTTCCATTAAAATGGTGGTAAACCTAATTACATAATTAACAAAAAAAAGATAACCAACTGGTTATCTTTTTTTTGTTAAAGACTTTTCAGTTGCTTTTAAACTTGCTTTTTGCTTATTTACTTTTACCCTGAATTTGACCACTTCAGCAATCAATTTAAGTGGAAGAGGCTTGTCAATAGGAAACCGGACAGTGCCTTTTGACCCTTCGAAAATTGACAGTTCATCTTGAAAGTACTTTATCCCGCCTGATCCTGGATAAAAGCCAATATGATTTTTATAAGCAGCGAAATGTACCAGGTTACCATCCTGTTTAAAAGTGGGGATTTGGTAGCTGATAGTTTCTTCGGCATCGGGTGCAGCTTTTCTTATGGTCGCCCTAAGTTGTTCAAGACTTGCCTGAACAGCGGCAGGAAATCCCGCTATATATTCATCAATGTTTTTAGGTGTATTTTTATTAGCGATCATTAAAATCAATTTTTGAAACTGTTAATTTTTACCGGCCCTATGGGTAAAACAACTCTTCCATACATTTCATTTAGTAAGTTGGCTATCCCGGTATAAATTGCAGCTGCACCACAAATAATCCCCTCGTATCCTGTAAATGTCTTAATAGTGGAATTGCCGGTTATATTACCAGCCACCAATAAAAAGAATAATATCGTTAGAGAAGCAAATACAAATTGTAAAGCACGGTTAAGTTTAAGTGTGCCAAAAAACAATAGGAAAGTAAACAATCCCCAAACGCTAAGGTAGGCTATCATTGCGTCTGTTGAAGCTGCAGTAGCTAATCCAAGTTTTGGTAAAATCAGCAATCCGACCAGCGATAGCCAGAAAAATCCATAGGAGGTAAATGCTGTTAATCCAAAAGCATTGTTTTTTTTCGCTTCAATAATCCCGGCAATCACTTGTGCAATGCCTCCATAAAACATTCCCATAGCTAGGATCATGGAGTTCATTTCATAGAAACCGGCATTATGGATATTCAGTAATACGGTGGTCATGCCAAAAGCACAAAGTCCGAGTGGTGCGGGATTAGCAGTCTCGTTGGTTAACACGGTTGCCGTTTGTGGAGTTGTTTGTATCATACAAGTGATTTGGTTAGTGTAATCTTGTTATTAATCTGGTTGGAACGTATTAAATATAATAAAAAGATTAGAACATGCCGTTATGCACTATACCGCACCAGCACGATCACTGTCATGCATTTTATGAAAATAAATATAAGACACAATTAAGATTACTAAACAAATAAGAGGCCCGTACCATGCTCCGGTTGCACCGTCTACAGCTAAAATAGCAATAAACGCCGAGATAAAGTCAATCCCAAATGCTACATAAGCCCACTCTTTTATCCGGTTAGGGAAAAAGGGCAGCACAAGGATTAGTCCTCCTATAAACTTACCGATACTTAACTCCCAATGAAACCACATGGGCAAACCAAGATGTGCTGTGCCTTCTAAAGCCATTTTACTGCCGGCAAAGAAAATTCCTGGCAAAATAAATAGCGCCAGCAAGATGGTGCTTACCCAATAAATTGTCTTTGTTTTTTTTGTTGATGGTCCCATTTTTTTAATATTAAGTTGATTGCATAAATATCATTTTCTATTGATGGATGATTGCGGTGTAAAAGTGACAATGAGTAGGGGGATATGAGACAACTCTTTATGCCAAGGGTTGATAAGCCTTAAAATTAATGTAATAAATTTGCTTTTTTACTATAGAAATAACATCTTTCTACCAAGAATAGTTAGATATAAAGCTTATGTTTGTTACAGCTTTATCGTTTTAAATAATTATGAAATCAATACTTTACGTCCTCCTGCTTTCAATCGTCGCTTTTGGCTGTCAGCAAAAAGAGCAAGAAAAAACACTTGTTCCAAGATCCTTAACCACTAATGAAAATTTCAACCAATTTTCAAAAGACAAAAAAAATGTATTGTCAATTTATCAGACCAAAGACAGTGCAATTAAAAAGCGTGCAGATCGCTTGCCAAATCAATCCTATCATATTAAACTAGGAGATACCGCAGTTAGTATTCAAATGAATGCTGATGATAAAAACACAGTGGTAAATACATTTTCATTCGCTGAATTTCTAAATACCCAGAAGACAAGTTTACTAGTACAGATTGCCGATAATTCAGGATTGGTAGCGCCCTTTTATATCATTTCTTTAAAAGATGATCAGTTGGAAGCTGTTTCACTTTATAAAGCTTCCACTGGGAAAGAGGATAAGAAATTTACTAAGGGACTGGATATGATTGGCCGCTCTGCTTACCTGATCAATAATGATTATTTGCTGACGAGGGTTAACTCTAAGATATATACAGTTAAAAGACAAAATCCTCAGGAAAGGATACAAGGTCCGTTTTTTATCAATTCCCCAGATAAAGAAACATTGATATTTTTATTGTCATCTGCTTTATACGAAGTACATTATCCTACTGGTACAGTTTATACACAACCATTGCCTTCAAAGATGCCAGCAGAAACTGCTGCTTTATATAAATGGATACAAAGTAACTATAGCTGGCAGCGTAATGAGAGCGGTATCTCTTTTCTGAAAAAGAATATTGATGATAACAGGATCATAAATATCGAAGACTTTTAGATCTTCTTTATGATAATTAAAAAGCCTTAATGGATGGTATTTAGCTGTATTATCCATTAAGGCTTTTTTATGCACTTAAGTGGCAGTTTTGGTCTTTCTAAAATATATAATTCCAAAATAAATTGCCAGGGCCACTACTATAAGTGTCCATATATTGGCGATGACCAGTAAGAATTCTGTAAGGATAAACCAGCCGTTCAAGAAGCTTAACTGTAGCCGTTTAACAAATCCAGGTCGGTAGTCACCCAGGTTATCATTGGCAATCATCATTCTCTTAATTGTATTTCCCTGGTAAAAGCTTAGTGTGACCGTACTTGATTTTACTTTGCTATCTATCCGTAAATTTCCTGCCTGTTTATCTACATAATCGTCCTTAAGTACCAAGGATTTATTTATATCATCTTTCCTTTTTTCTTCTTTTTTAATGAGGCTGTTTACTGCTTCGATGCGGTTTCTGGCTTTAGCCTTATTAGATAGATAGTCAATACTTTGATCGTCGAACAGTAGCGATTGCTGATCTACAAAATCTGCTTGTGCTACTACATCATCTGTAAATTGATCTAGATTTTCCGCAGGTATTTTAGCGATAATCCTGCCTTCGGTACTAAATAATGTGATTTCTGAAAGGGAATCGGTACTGTACTTAACTTTATCTTGCTGTTGGATCCGATTTTCTACAGCTGCTTCTACTAATGTTCCTCCATATTGCTTAATCTGGGCACTGATTTCTCTTTTCGCTTTCCAGGCATCTTTTACCCTAAACCTGATATCTGCGGTTTTAATAATCTTTGCTATTGATGAAGAATCTGTTGAAATTATCGCTGATTCCTGGCTAATAACGTCCGCTGATTCGCCTTTTTTGTCACTTTTGCAGCCAAAGAGTGCTACCACCATAGCGATAGCCATAATATTTCTTGTCATGATGTTGTGATTCTAATCTGATGAAACTATTCAATATTATCTTCAATGGCCATGAAGTTCAACGCTTGTTTATTTCTATTTTAAGTGTTGGTTGACTTTAATACGGAAAATTGAAATAAGTAACCCATGTGTTATTTTGTTAGCGTGCCAATTAGTGGTTATGGTCAATTGATGAGGACCAATAAGTAGTTTCAATTGTAGTTATAGGTATGTATTTCAGAGGAGTGTGAAAAATTAGTTAAATAATATTTGTTTCGTACGAAAGTTATCCTACCTTTGGATTATGAAAGCTACACCAACCGGAAACAATATACCTGAACCTACAAAAGCAGAACTTGAGATTTTACAGGTGTTATGGGAATTTGGTCCTTCTACTGTCCGTTTTACTAATGACAAGTTGAACGAACAACGGGATGTAAATTATACTTCTACTTTAAAACAGATGCAAATTATGGCTGAAAAGGGGATACTTAAACGTGATGAAAGCCAAATGAAACATATATACATTCCTGTAGAGGCAGAACAGAAAACGAAGGGGCAATTGCTAGACCGTTTTGTGACTACTTTATATAAAGGATCTGCTGCTTCATTAATGATGCAGCTGCTGGGCAACGAGAAGACATCAAAGGATGAGCTGGACGAGATCAAGAAGATGCTTGATCAGCTTGGCAAAAAGAAATAATTAATCAATCAACCAAACCGAAATTAACCATGGAATCAATCATTTTCAGAACTTTATTACACTCTTTGTGGCAAGGAGTTTTATTGGCTGTGCTCACTGCCTTGACCGTTTTATTTACTACGAAATCAAATGCAAGAATACGCTACAATTTATTTGTTGGCTGTTTGTTACTCTTTGTAGTAGGCGTTGGGGCTACCTTGTACCTGCAAATGAACCAATGGAGCCGCACGGCAGGTAGTAAAGTTACTTTTGTTGATGCAACAGCAATGAATGTGACGTCACAACCTGCTAAAGATGCAATGATAAGTCCGAAAATAATTGATAACCTAATCAGTTACCTTGGCCAGTATTCTTCCTCTATTGTATTGATATGGTTTTTGATCATTTGTGCTAAAAGTATCAGGTTTATGGTAGATATCAGAACCTTAGTGCTGGTGCGTACCAACAAAGTTTACCTCGCAGGTACGTTATTGGAAGAAAAAGTAAATTTGCTTGCTCTTCAATATGGAATAAAACAAAGCGTACGGATCTTGCAATCCGGAATTATTAAAGTACCTATGGTGCTCGGACATTTTAAACCGCTGATCCTCGTTCCATTAGGTCTTATTAATGGATTGTCTATACAAGAAGTGGATGCAATATTGAGCCATGAGCTCGCCCATATTAAAAGGAGAGATTATCTGGTAAACCTGTTGCAGAGTACGGTAGAAATTTTGTTTTTCTTTAATCCTGCTGTATTATGGGTGTCTAATATGATTAAAACTGAACGTGAAAACTGCTGTGATGATCTTGCGGTGTCTACTACAAAAACTAAGATTGATTATATAAAAGCTTTAGTGTCTTGCCAGGAATTTGCAAGTGAAGTGCCAGCTTATGCTATGGCTGTTACAGGGAGTAAAAATAACCTTGTTAATCGCGTACAACGTTTAATATCTTCAAAAAATCAATCTTTAAACAAATTGGAGAAAGTTATCATTGGACTAGTACTTGTGTCTTCTATTGCAATTACCAGTGCATTTTCCGGAAAAGAGGTTAAACCTTTGCCTGTCCCGCAAAAAGAAAAGAAGCAAAGCCGTATCCAGCCTGCAAAAGCTACAGCAGTAGCCTATCCAGAAGAAAGAACGACAGCTACTGCACAAATGCAAGGTGATGACAATTCAGAGGCTATATATGCGCAATTGTTGCGTGAAGGATTAATAAAAGCTGGTAACGAGCTATATTGCACACTGGATAAAAATGCATTTATAATTAATGGAAAACGTCAATCTGCCGCAATACATAAAAAATATGCTAGTACTTATCTGAAACCTGGTCAGACTTTGTCCTATAGGTTTAAAGGGAATGAAGAGCACAAAGATGTAGAAGTATCAATAAATGATAGTCCGAAAATTAATGAAGCTACAAAGAAAAGAATACAAGCCGAAATAAGCGCTGCACGGGCTGCCAAGGTAAGCGCACAACAAGTGGAAGTAAGGGCTTTAGCCAATGCAAAAGCCGCTCAGGCAAATGCACGACAAGTTGAGGCAAGAGCTGGTGCAAACGCAGTTAGGGCACAGGCAAATGCACAACAAGTTGAAGCAAGAGCTAGCGCAAACGCAGATAGGGCTCAGGCAAATGCACAACAAGTTGAAGCAAGAGCTATCGCAAATGCAGATAGGGCACAGCAACAGGCAATAAATGCGCAAAAAAAGGCAATAGAAGCACAAACAAAAGCAGCAGAAAAAGCTAAGAATGGTAATTCGATGTTTAATGAGCTTATTGCAGATGGCTTAGTTAAAGATAAAAAGAACTTTTCTTACCAGCTTAATGTTGATGAGTTGATTGTTGATGAAGTAAAACAACCTGATGCTATTCACAGAAAGTATATGAGAAAATATCTGAAAACTGCAAAGCAAAAAATTTCAGCGAGAATAAGCACGAACTAAGCGTACTTCTAGTCCTGCTCTCTATTAATAATTAACTCTTTGCAAATGATATATAAAATATTGGCTATTTTAGTCATAGGGATCTTTAGTGCCCAAAAATCTGCTGTTGCACAAGCCGGTTCAGTAATTACAGGAACAGTTGCCGATGCTCAAAAAGTACCATTAGAAATGATTACTGTAGCTTTATATAATGGTATTGATACGGTATTGGTTAAAACTACTTTTTCAGAGGCCGACGGTAAGTTCCAGTTTAATCAGCTTAAGCGAGGCAGTTATTTTATACGTTTATCAGCGATGGGATTTGGGACTTTTAAAAGTGAGCCAATTCTTGTAAATGAAGCTGTAAATCCATTAAACCTGGGTTCAATCACTTTATATGCTACGTCAAGCCAGTTAAAAGAAGTAGGCATCACTGGGAAAAAATCTTTCGTTGAACAGAAGCTGGATAGAGTAGTAGTAAACGTGGATGCACTAATTGCCAATGCAGGAACAACAGCATTAGATGTACTGGAAAAATCTCCGGGGATACAAGTTGATCAGGATGGAACTATCAGTTTAAAGGGAAGACAAGGTGTAATGGTTTATATTGATGATAAGCCCAGTTATTTGTCGGGTGCCGATCTCGAAAATTATTTAAAATCACTACCATCCTCCACCCTGGGCCAAATAGAGATTATGACTAACCCACCCGCTAAATATGATGCAGCAGGTAAAGGCGGAATAATTAATCTTAAAACTAAGAAGGGTTCTCTAAAAGGGTTTAATGGCGGGGTAAATTTCAGCTTAAATCAAGGGCACAGGGGACGTTCTTTAAATAGTGCCAATATCAATGTCAGGAACAATAAATTCAATTATTTCCTGAACGTCAGTCATAACTATAACAATAGCTTTTCTGATCTGGATATTAACAGGACTTATAAAAATGGCGATGGCAGCCCGAAATCATATTTTAACCAGAACTCTTTCTTTGACCGTAATGGGAATTCTTTCAATGCAAAAGGCGGGGTAGATTACTATCAATCTGATCGTACCACCTGGGGTGTTGTCTTAACAGGCATGGACAGGAAATCGACCCAGATCAACAACAATACTAGTAACCTATATAACCCTTTGCGGGAGCTGGATTCTGTAATCAGAGCAAGAAACGAGGATAAAATACATTTCAGAAATGGAGCATTAAATCTAAATTACCGCCATCAGTTCGATAAAAAGGGACATGGTATTACAGCTGATGCTGATTATCTGGCTTACAGGAACCAAACTGATCAGCGCTATGATAATTATAGTTATTTCCCTGATGGAAGGCTTAAATATCAGGATGTATTGAGTGGTGGATTGCCTTCTGCTATTAACATCTATTCTCTAAAAACAGATTACTCCCTGCCGCTTAAAAATAAATGGAAAATGGATGCCGGGTTAAAAGCGAGTTATACCAATACCGATAATATTGCAGATTACGCCACTACTGTAAATGGGGTTACCCTTCCGGATTACGACAAAAGTAACCACTTCATTTATAAAGAAAACATCAGTGCCGCCTATCTGAATTTGAGCAGAGAAATGAACAAGCTGTCTGCACAAGCAGGTTTACGCGTCGAAAATACGATTTCTGATGGGAATCAGCTAGGTAATTTAATGAAATCTGACTCTACTTTTAAAAGGAATTACACTGGGTTGTTTCCAACGCTTTACTTAATGTACAAATTAGATACGCTTGCAAATAACCAGATCGGGATTAACTATGGCCGGCGGGTAGACCGGCCATATTACCAGGATCTTAATCCATTTCTTTCTCCATTAGATAAGTTTACCTATTATGTAGGCAATCCCTTTCTGAAAGCTTCTTATACTAATAGTCTGGAGTTGTCGCATACTTATAAAAGTAAGTATACTACTACCTTAACGTATGCTAATTCTAAGGATGAGGTAGGAGAAACAATAGAGATTGTAAGTGGGATTTATTATAGCAGACCGGCAAATATTGGTAGAAAGGTTGTATTCAGTTTGTCTTTTAATGGAACTTTTGATCCATTCAGCTGGATGAATATCAATTTGTATACAGAATTAGCTAACATCAAAACTACCAGTGACTTCTATACAGGGAAACTAAATTCTAGTGGAACCTATGTTTATATAGGCCCTAATGTTAGATTGACCTTAGGTAGAGGGTGGGATGGAGAAGTAAGTGGAAATTACAGGAGTAAATTGGTTAATGCACAATTTGTACTACAAAGTATCTGGCAGGCCAATACTGCTGTGCAGAAGAAATTATCAGCTAAGACAACCCTAAAACTAAGTATAAATGATATTTTATATACGAAAATCAATAAAGGTACGATCAATAATCTCGCACAAACAGAGGCAAACTGGATAAATAGGGGCGACTCCCGAAATGCTGTACTCTCTTTTAGCTATCGTTTTGGAAAGGCATTTTCTTCACCGCAAAAATATGAGAGATCAGGAGCGGATAGTGAGAAGAACAGGGTTAAGAACTAACTGGTTAACATGATCCTGGTTGTGCTTCTTCATATTTATTTATGTTTGTAATGCGCGTTTGCGAACATTATCTGTTCACTAACGAACAGATAACGTCTTCTTTGTGATATTAAACTATTGATTACTAGTTTCTTATTTTAATATTTTTAAGTGGCATAAGTTTGGTAATGGTGTTTGAAAAATTTATATGCATATCATAAACTTTAAGATCGCCCTAAGGAACTTCTGGAAAAATAAAGGTTTTTCACTGATTAATATAGGCGGGCTCGCAATTGGTTTAGCTTGTTGTTTGTTATTGCTACTGTATGTAAATTATGAATGGGGATATGATAAACAGTTTAAAGATGTAGATCGCATTTATTCTGGTATGATCAATCTCAAAATAAATGGTAAACTGATCACCACACAGGCATCTCCTACAAAACTCGCAGGAGCGGCGATGGAAGAGGTGCCGGGCATAGCAGTTGCTGCACGTGTTGCTTTTAATAGTGATGCTAAAACATTATTTAGTTATAATCATCATAACTTTAAGCTGCAAAGCTTTAACGTCGACCCGGCTTTCTTAACGATATTTGACTATCAATTTCTTCATGGTGATGCAGCAACGGCACTGGTACAACCTAATTCTGTACTTGTAACTGCCAGCATTGCAAAAAAACTATTTGGTAACGAAAACCCATTAGGTAAAAGTATTAAATGGGATGACCGTAAACAGCTGAAAGTTACTGCTGTTATAGCTGATCTTCCTAAAAACCAGTCGCTTCAATTTGATATTTTACAAACCTGGGCCTTCTTTGAACAGGAGAATCCACAAGTAAAAGAGTATGGCTGGGGTAGAATTTCTTGTGCTACTTATTTTAAATTAAAAGAAGGAGCCAATACTGCTGCAACGGATGCCGTATTAAGACAGCTGATTGGTAAAAAAGAAAAGGAATATCCTATGGAAGCTTTTCTTTCTCCTTTTATTAAAAATCACCTGTATAATGAGTTTGAAAATGGTAGAAATGCGGGGGGCAGGATAGATGAGGTGAGATTGTTCCTCTTTTTAGCAATGTGTGTGCTACTGATTGCTTGTATAAATTACATGAACCTTTCTACTGCAAGATCAGAAAAGCGGGCAAGGGAAGTAGGGGTAAGAAAAGCACTGGGCGCTTCAAGAAATATATTGATGAGCCAGTTTGTTTTAGAATCGGTGCTTTTATCTTTTATTGCTATGTTGTTTGCATTCGCTTTATTAGAACTTACACTTCCATCTTTTAACCAGCTCCTGGATATTTCTATTCGAATTGACTACAGCTCCTACCAGTTTTGGTCGGCCATTATAGGTCTAATATTACTTACAGGAGTGCTTGCTGGCAGCTATCCTGCATTTTATTTGTCTTCTTTTGTTCCGGTTAAAGTTTTAAAAGGATTCACTCAAATGGGGAAATCCTCGTTACCAGTACGTAAGATCCTGGTTGTATTACAATTTACATTATCAGTTTGTATGATTATCTGTGCAATTATTATTTATACACAGATTCAATATCTCAAGAATAAGCCATTAGGATTTGATCAGAATAACCTAGTACAGATTAACCTAGAAGGCGAATTGCTGAAACCTGGAAAGCTAGCCCTCTTTAAGTCCGAATTGCAGCAATCTGGTGATATTATTTCTTCATCAGAATTTGCTGGCCCCTTTACACAAAGCGGTCATATTTCCGGAGATATCAGCTGGCCGGGCAAATCAGTAAAAGACAATTCGATTATTGACGTCAGGAGTACTGGATACAATTTCGCAGAAACAGTAGGGACCAAGATTATACAAGGCAGAGACTTTTCTCTAAAATTCAGTGCTGATACGTCCAATTCGGTACTCCTTAACGAATCGGCCGTCAAAATGATGGAAATTAAAAATCCAATTGGTACGGTGATCATGGACAGCGATAAGCCGCTTACCATTGTTGGCGTGCTGCAAGATTACTCCAATGAATCACTGGGCGCAAAAACAAAACCAACAGTATATTATTACAATATTAAAGAAAGTGCTGTATTATTGCTGCGTTTGAATCCTGAAAAGCCGCTTACCCAATCAGTGGGAACTATAAAAAAAGCGAATCTTCATATCAACCCTGCTTATCCAGATGCAATCGAGTTCATGAACGATAGCATGCAGGAAAAACTAAAAAGTGAAAAGGTTTTAAGCGTTTTATCAAACCTGTTTGGCAGTTTTGCCATCATTATCTCCTGTTTAGGATTATTAGGACTTGCCTTATACATGGCAGAGCAACGAAATAAAGAGATAAGTATCAGGAAGGTTTTAGGTGCCGGTTTAAGCGATATATTAATGTTGCTTAACAAAGACTTTATGAAATTAGTGCTTATTTCTAATCTAATTGCTTTTCCACTTGCTTACATTATTGCTGCAAACTGGCTCAAAAAGTATGATTATAAGGTTGACATCGCTTTATGGCCATTCCTCGCTGCTGCGTCTGTGTCGGTCATTATCGCTATTCTGACCGTAAGTCTGCAAAGCGTTAAAGTGGCTAAAGCAAATGCTGTAGATGCATTAAAAAACAATTAATGGTTTAAATATTCAGGAGTAATAAAAAAGTACTTGAAATAATATTAATGCTATAGCTACGGAATGAAGATAATTTTTATGGGGAAATAATTATGTATATTGTGTAAATGGAAGAAAGAGCTTTATTTACTGAACTGCAGCGCTTTAATCAATGGTGGATATGGGTTATTCTGTTGGGTGTGGACGTTATGATGATTGTTATCTTCAGACAGGTTGTATTAGAAAAGACACCTGGTAATGATGTGGTGGGCAATACTGCACTGTATTTTAGCGTAGGAATATTATTGATGGTCAATGTTTTGTTTTTGTTTTTAAAGCTCGAAACCAACATTACAAAAGAAGGTATTACTGTGCAGCTTTTTCCATTGCATATGAACACTAAACAGTATAAATGGGAAGAAATCGACCAGGCATTGGTCAGGACCTATAGTCCATTGGGAGAATATGGCGGTTGGGGGCTGCGGATAGGGAGTTCCGGAACTGCATACAACGTTTCTGGGGATAGGGGGATCCAGCTCGTTTTTAAAAATGGAGAAAAGCTATTGATCGGAACAAAAAAACCGAAGGAAGCCGCACAGGTTTTAGCTGCTTTTAAAGAATAATTAAAAGCTTCCACTAATAAACCCTGTTCTTAAAATTGAATTATTGCAATTTGGTTATCCAGTCTAAAATATAATCTGCATCTTCCTTCCAGGTAGGCTGACCAACCACAAAGTGATTTCTGCCTTCAAATTCTTTATATTCTAACAGAGAGCCGTTCTTTTTATACTTCTTGAAGTTACGTAAATTTAGGTGCGGAGGGATAATATTATCTTCGCTGCCTGCCGTGATTAGGAGGGGGACGTGCATTTTTGCAAAGTCTACTTTAGCTGCACTGGTTAAACCACCCCGTGCTACACGCTTTGATTCGGGAATAGTATTCTCTTCATAAGCCTTTTTTTGTTCTTCCAAAGGCATGCCGTTAACAAAAGCATATTGCCATTTTTTAAAAGACATGAGGTAGGTTTTTTTCATTGAAGTGAACAATCCCAGGGATCTCCATCCTGCTTTTAAAAATGAAAATTCATAAGGAAAAACACCAAGAGGGGGCACCGGATGTATCGCTATTCCTGCAGCTGCCACATCACGGTTAACAATGATCTGAGTGATCAATCCACCCAAAGAATGACCGATTACGATTGGCTTTTCAGGCAGTGCTTTAATAACACTGATATAATGATCTACCAGCTCCTTCAAAGTAAGATCTGTAAGCACTTTGTTGCCATCTGGGTGCTTTTCCCGCATTACTGCTGCCGGTTCGCCTTTACCTGGCCATGCCGGAGCTATAGTTTGGTAACCTTTATGCTCAAAATAACCCTTCCATTCGTCCCACCCCTCATGAGTCACAAATGCTCCGGTAACAAACACAACTGTTTTAGTTTTTGCAATTTTCATATAATGCTGTTTAAGTTTTAAATTAAGCCTGGTGGCGAACAAATCATTATTGAGGTGGCTGGAACTGCTTGTAATATCTTTGTTTTTTTCTGCTGAAAATCTATTGGGTATGTTTTTCTTTAACGGAGTACTGGTTTTTTTATCCATTATAAAACTTAGATAAGGATTTTTGGTGTGACTAAAATATTAATCATCAGCAATTTACGATACTTTTTTTAGAAAATCAAGAATAAATTAACAGGTACAAAAGGGATTTATGGGCGACTAATATTCAGAAAAATAATGATTTGTTTATTATTAACCAGAAAACATCCTTCCAAGGGCATAACTGCTAGAAAATCTTGCAAAGTGTTGTCTGTTAATTATTTGATAAGTACTCTTAAAAATAAATTAAACCCATAATGGCAGGTAATACAAAGGACAGTAAGGTCGGCCGTATTTTTTGTAATTGGCAGTCATTTGGTCGTTTATGATATTGATTATTATAGATACGAAAATTTTCTATATTTTAGAAAACCGATTAAAATATCTGAAAGATGAAACTTACTATTGCGACGAGCCAATTTCCAGTCAGTGCTGATAAAGAATTAAATAAAGATTGTATTTTAAAGCAGATGCAGACCGCCAAAAAATCTGGGTGTGCGGTTATACACTTTCCCGAAGGGAGTTTATCAGGTTATGCAGGGGTTGATTTTGAAACATTTGAAAGATATGAATGGGAGTTGCTAAAAGAGTATACAGCGGAGATTATGGCTTTGGCAAAAGAGCTTAAATTATGGGTTATACTTGGCTCTTCACATCAATTGCTCAATGGGCAAAAACCTTTTAACAGTGTGTATGTCATTAGCGATGAAGGACAGATTATAGACCGCTACGATAAGCTGTTTTGCTCGGGTGATGCCGATGGTAAAACAGGCGACCTTGTCCATTATTCTTCTGGGAACCACTTTAGTGTATTTGAAATTAATGGAGTCAGTTGTTCCATCCAGATATGTCATGATTACCGCTATCCTGAACTGTATAGGGAACTGAAAAAACGAGAAGTACAGCTTGTGTTTCACTCTTATCATGCCGGGAACCTTGATAAAGAAAGAATTGCATTTATGGAAAGTCTGGTTGGGGAAGAAAACCAGCAGTTTAATACGGGCACTACTTATCCGGAAATTACTATGCCGGCAACAATGGTTTCCTATGCTGCTAATAATTACTTGTGGATCAGCTGCAGCAATACTTCTGCTAAGGAAAGTTGCTGGGCGAGCTTCGCAGTACGGCCAGATGGAGTGGTTAACGGCAGACTGGAAAAGAATAAAAAAGGCATATTGGTCACCCAAATCGATACAGAAAAGAAATTTTATGATGGCGCTGCAGCCTGGCGTGAGCGGGCAATCAATGGGATATATTTTAGTGGTGAAAGAATAAAAGACCTTCGGGACAGAACAAAATTATAGAGAATGGATCAATATAGCATATTTCATCAATCAAAAATTAAACAGCTCTGGTCTACCCGGGAGGGGCGGTTCCGGCAAACCTATCAGCTTACCGATGGTACTTATTCTTACGGAATGTTATCCCATTCCGGTTTTTTTGACCCAATTGTACAAATTGATACCTCAGAATCGACCTGGATCGTTAGGAAAACAGGGATGTCAACTATGGAAGTGGTCGACTCGGAAGGACTGCTAACAGCCATAATAGAACGTAAATGGTTTACTAGTAAAATCATATTTACCGCCATAAATGGTTTTACAGCTACTTATTATCAACCTTCTTTTTGGGGCAGGGCACAGGTGTGGATCAGCAAAGACCAGCAGGTACTGATTACTCAGGAAACACGTGGTTTTTCTCAGAAAGATACTTTTACCTACGCAGATCTTACCTATCAGCAGCCGTATTTGCTTTTATTATCTTTTTTGGCAATGGAATTTAAGCTTGGCAGGCGCAGGGGCGCAGCAGTTTAATACTTAAGCCAAACAAAAACCATCCTTCCTTTTATAAAACCATTCGTCACAATTTATACAAAGATTATCTTCTTAAGAATGATCTTTGAGTAAACAATCTAAATTTATATGAAGCAACTATTTATCTCTTTAAGTCTGTTTTTTCTGTGTCTGGCATCATCTGCACAAAGTGTTACTGGTGATTGGTATGGTTTGTTAACTGTTCCTGGTGCACAGCTGCCTTTAATCATGCACATTACAAAAACAGATGCCGGTTATGCTGCAACTTTGGACAGTCCCGATCAGAAGTCTATGGGCATCCCAATGGACAATGTTTCATTCGCAGACAATAAGCTGGTTGTTGGTTTTACCGCTGCGGCCATGACGTACACTGGAACGTTTTTACCGGATAGCAGTAAGATCAATGGAACTTTTAAGCAAGGACCGGGCAGTTTTCCGCTGGTGCTAACGCGTGAAAAGCCTGCTGTTAAAGCAGAGACAAAACCGGAGGATAAGGTTAGGCCGCAGGATCCGAAAGATTTTCCTTATGTGCAGGAAGAAGTACAGTTTACCAACCCGAAAGCTGGCGACCAGCTTTCGGGTACTTTAACAATGCCTGCGAATAGAAAAGCGAGTAAAATAGTTATATTGATTTCTGGTTCAGGACCACAAGACCGGAATGAGGAGATCCCGCAGTTTAACCACCGGCCGTTTCTGGTATGGAGCGATTGGTTAACACGGAATGGTATTGCTGTATTGCGGTATGATGATCGCGGAACGGCCAAATCTACCGGAGATTTCCAGGCGGCTACCACTGCAGATTTTGCCGATGATGCAGAAGCTGCAGTGAATTATATTAAATCCCGGGCAGACCTAAAAGGGCTTTCTATTGGTCTGCTGGGGCATAGTGAAGGGGGGATGATCGCACCAATGGTTGCCAGCAGAAATAATAACGTGAAATTTATTGTACTGCTTGCAGGCCCGGGCATCCCAATCGCAAAACTGATGGTCCAGCAAATGGAAGACATATCGCGCTCAGCAGGGGCAGCCGACAGTGTAACTAAAGGTGCCGTAAATGGAAATGCAAAAATTTATGCCCTAATGAACAGTAATAAGGAATTGCCTGCAGCGGCACTTAAAATCAAGTTAGATTCACTTCTACATGATCAGTTCAATACCTACCGTAAAGCTGAATTAGGTACATTACCTATTGATCAAATGGTTACCAGTTCTTCCGCAACAGTGCTTAAACCTTGGTTTCGTTATTTCCTCGGTTTCAATCCCAGCGATTATCTAGTTAAAGTAAAGTGCCCAACATTGGCCTTAAATGGAACCAATGATCTACAAGTAAAATGTGAACCCAACTTGGATGCAATTAAAATTGCACTAACGAAAGCAGGTAATAAAAATTTTAAAATGGTACCGCTGCCTGGTTTAAACCATATGTTCCAAAAAATAGTTACAGGTTCAGTTGCAGAATATAGTCAGTTAACCGAAACGATTAATCCCGTTGCTTTAACTACAGTAAGCAGCTGGATCAAACAACTATAATGGAAAAAAAGCATTCATGGTTCTGGCCCGTGCAAATAGGGGTTTGGGTAGTTTCGGGAATAGGTAATTTATTATTGCAATCTCTGATACCAGGAATACAGGGACTCGTTCTGTTGCTTAATTTTATGGGGGTAACCTTAGGCGGATTCCTGCTCACTACGCTTTACAGATACTATCTGAAAAAGTACAAATACAGTTTCAAGCTGTCAGTGAAATCTTTCATCTTACGTTTAACAGTTTCTACATTAGTACTTTCTGTCTGCTGGACATTATTTAACGGACTTATCTACTTGCCCTTTGCAGAAAAACTGCATATTCGGCCGCTGGCTCTTTTTATTAATATTGTACCACTTTTATTGATTATGCTGGCTTGGAATTTAACCTATCTGGTGTATCACTTATTTGCGCAGTACCATATCACAGAAATAGAGAAATGGCAACTGCAGGTGGAGGTGCAAAAAGCACAAATGGGAAACCTTAAAGCGCAGATCAATCCGCATTTTATTTTCAACGCACTCAACAATATCAGGGCGATGATCCTGGAAGATCATCAGCAGGCCCGTCATATGCTGACTAAATTCTCTGAAATCTTAAGGTATGCACTACAGCATAGCGAAGAAATGGAAACTACAGTTGCCCAGGAATTATATATGCTAAAACAATACCTGGAGCTGGTTAAAATACAATATGAAGAACGATTGGTGTTTAGTATTAAGGCTGCTCCAGCACTTTTAACCAAAAAAATCCCCCCGATGATCTTGCAGTTACTTGTTGAGAATGCGGTGAAGCACGGTATCGCGCTAAACCCTGCAGGAGGGATAATTGATGTGCTTATTGAAGAGGATACAAACTGTCTTTTATTAACGGTTAGCAATACAGGTAATTTGTTAGTCAGCAATCAGTTAGAAGAAAGTTTGGGTGTAGGTTTAAAGAACATAACAGAACGCCTTAAATTAATATATGGTAATAAAGCTATTTTGACAATTGAGGAGAAAGCTCCCAATGTAATAGTAGTAATAAAATTGGACAAATGATCAACGCTATAATCATCGAAGATTCCAGGCTGGCGCGTAAAGAATTGGCAGAGCTGCTTAAAGCTTTTCCAAATATACAGTTAGTAGGAGAGGCTGCCGAGGCGGCAGCTGGTTTAGCATTAATCGAATCGCTGAACCCCGATCTTATTTTCCTGGATATTCATCTTCCCGGAAAAAGCGGATTTGAGATCCTCCAGGAAATGGAGAGCGTACCTGCAGTTATTTTTACTACCGCATTTGACCAGTATGCGCTTCAGGCATTTGAGTACAATACGGTAGATTACCTGCTTAAGCCCATCGTTCCAGAAAGATTGGAACAAGCAATTGCAAAGGTAGCGATTATGCTGGATCGTAGCCGCGTACCAGTTAAAAAGGAAAGGTTAAAGTTACATGACCGCATCTTTGTGAAGGATGGCAATAAATGCTGGTTTGTTACATTAGCCGACATTAGGATTTTTGAGAGCAAAGGGAATTATACACAGATCCACTTTGCTGACCATGCCCCGCTGATTCTAAAATCACTGCAGCAAGTAGAAGATACCTTAGATGAACAGCAGTTTATTAGGGTAAACCGGCAGCAGATTATAAATGTGAAGTTTATCGTAGATGTGAAAGAGTGGTTCAGCGGCCGCATCAAGCTAGAACTGAGTAGCGGCGAGACGATAGAAGTTTCCAGGAGACAGGTTAACCGTATCAAAGAATTGTTTAGCCTGTAAAATACAGATTGGTGCTTTAATAGAAATAGCCGGCTGGCAGCAGCCGGCCGGACTATTTCTGCAAAACACACACCTGCGTTTATTTCTATATTCGCTCTGAATTATATCCATGCGCTAACCTATTTCTTAGTATACGCTATCAACTCTTGCGGCCACTAAATTAACACATATAAGCATTAAAACGCGGCAATAGTTTTTTTTGGTATTTAATTTAGGTCCGAAACTACACCCATTAGTGAAAAAGGGTATTCCGTTAATTACTTCGGGATACCCTTTTCAAATGAAAGATAAACTACCTTTTATTTTAATACTTCTACGTCAATATAGCTGTCATTAAATACTGTATGCGTAGCAGTGATAAAATCACTTTGATCTGCTTTATACGGATTAGCGACAAATTTTTGAGGATTACGGGCGAACAAAGGGAAAGCCGTACTTTGCACCTGGACCATGATACGGTGACCTTTTTTAAAGGTGTGCAATACATCCTGAAGTTGAAAGTTAACAGCTGTTTTTTGGTTAGGCACAAAAGCTTCTGGTTTTTCAAAGCTGTTACGGAACCTGCCCGGCATAATATCCGAACGCACCATTTGCCAGTAGTTTGCTAACAAAATGTTCTTGTTTGGCAAGTAAGCGTGGTTTGGCTCATCACCAGGATAAACATCGATTACTTTAACAATCCAATCCGCATCAGTACCTGTTGTTGCAATGTTTAAGTGAGACATCAGCTCTCCGCCAAGGGTAATATCATCTGTTAATACATCTGTCTGGAAAACCAGTACATCCGGACGGCGTCCTGCAAAACGCTGATCTTCACTCATGTAATTGTGTGGTGTAAAGCCAGAAGTAGTGGTGTTGTCTTCTGTATAAGGAACTGGTTTCATTGGGTCACTTACAAAAGAAACTGAACCTGTAGCTGCTGGCTTAGTGAAAGTGATCTTTCCGTCATTGCCCAGGTATAGTTTTTCATGACTAGCTTTAGGTGATGGCCATTTATCAAAAGTTTCCCAAGTTTTTTTACCCGTATCAAACATATAAGCATTAGGTAAACCCGAATTTTTATCACCCGATCCTTTAAGAAAATGGTTAAAGAATTTTGACTCAATATTTTTCTGATAGAAAGTAGCAATACTATCACCGAAATATACGTTAGAATGTAATGTATGCCCGGTTTCGCGTGACCATCTTCCATGACCGAAAGGTCCCATCACAATAGTATTGTATGCCGAAGGGTCTGATTTGTCAATGGCTTTATGTATCGCCAGAGGGCCCGTAAGGTCTTCCGCATCAAACCATCCGCCCACTACCATTACTGCAGGTTTTACTTTTCCATAGTGTTTTGGAAGGGCACGTTTTTGCCAGAACTCATCGTAATTAGGATGGTTCATTGTTTCTTGCCAGTAAAAATTGTCTTTATACCACTGATCAAAGTTTTTTAGCGTGCCTACATCAAGTAAAAATTGGTAGCCATCGTTGCTGGTTTTTTTAATGTTTTGTGCAGTATACCAAGCTTTGCTTGTCGTATCTATTTTTTGAACGCCAAAAACCGGAAAAGTGAAAATATAACTTTCAAGGAACGATCCATTGTGATGGAAATCGTCGAAAAAGAAATCAGAGATTGGTGCTTGCGGCGATGATGCTTTTAGGGCAGGGTGGTTAGATAATATACCTGCTGCAGTATAAAAACCTGGGTAAGAGATACCCCACTGGCCAACGCGTCCGTTGTTGTTCGGCAGGTTTTTTAAAAGCCAATCGATCGTATCATAGGTGTCTGAACCTTCATCTACGTCTTTTTTGCTTTTCTTGTTATCAATAACAGGCGTCATGTTTGTCCAGGTGCCTTGGCTTTTGTAGCGTCCGCGAACATCCTGATAAACGAAGATATACCCTTCTTTCATCATTAATTCTGAGGGACCAACACGCACTGGATATTTATCTTCTCCGTAAGGTGCCACACTATAGCAGGTACGCTGCATGATCATTGGATATTTCTTTGCTTTAGAGATGTCATTAGGGGTGTAGACTGATGTGAAAAGCTTCACACCATCTCGCATCGTGATGTACATGTCCTTTTTTGTATAATGCGCCTTAACATAACTGTCGCCACCTGTGCCCTGAGCAAATGTAAAACAGCAGAAAAGAAGCATGCAGCCTAAGAGCGTATTGATTTTCTTCATGATTGGTTATTTGTTTGTACCTACGAATTTAAGATAACTATAAAAGATAACAACAGTATCTGATGTAACATTATCGCGTTTGTGGCTTATTTACCAGTCTTTTTATAGAAAAGAGAAGTAATTAATTAGTAATCGGGCATTATTTGGAGATCAGTTTCAATATGCTGAAACTTTCTAAGCAAAGTGATCTGGTTTACAGCCCTATTAAGATTATGGTCCTCATATTTCTTCCCATAATAGCGGTCATTTTCAAGGTAGTCGTTTAGAAATCGGATCGCCTGCATAAAAATAATGAATTTCCCTGCGTAATTAAAGTAACCTTTTTCTTTTTCCGTCAATACGCTGCCCATTTCCTGTAGATAACCATCACATACCGCCTTAAAAAAGTCCGGCCTGATTTCTATTTTACTAAAGTCCTTTTCTTCCTCACTTGCTGCCGATAGATAAGTCCGCATCATATCTCCCACATCACTAATAAAATAGCCAGGCATTACCGTATCCAAATCGATTACACATATGCCTTTTTGCTCACTATCAAATAATACATTACTGATTTTGGTATCATGGTGTATTACCCTTAAAGGGATTTCTTTATTTATTGTCAGTTCCTCAAAGGTGGTTACGATATCCCGGTTTTCGAGCACAAAAGAAATGCAATTGGCCGCCTTTGCTTTTTTTTCTGTCGATGCATTTTCACACGCATGAAGAAATTGCTGGTAGCGCAGGCCCAAATTATGGAAATCAGGTAAGGTGATACCCAGCTCATCTGCTTTAAAATCACTAAGGAGCCGGCAGAACTTTCCAAATTGTCTGGCCGCTTCATATGCTTCTTCCTTTTTAGTTAACACATTGAGTGAATGTGAATTGTAAATAAAAGTAAACAAACGGAAATAACCTTGATCTGTTCGCACAAGGGTGAGCCCGGATAGGGATGGGAGCGGGCTCACAAATATATATTCCGGGTGATTCTTGTTTAAAAAGGATTTGAGTTTAGAAATATTCTGGTCAATTGTAAAGGGCGACCTAAATATGTGGTGGTTAACCTGTTGAAGGATATAGGCTTCGCTAAGTGTAGTTACTTTCCAGGTATGGTTAATTAAGCCATCTCCAAATTGTTCGATTTGGTATTCATCAGGTTGTATCCCATATAACAGTAAGATTTGATCGAGCATCATGCGCAGGAGTTTTGATCTGTTAAAATCAAACGTAACTAATTAAAATGTGGATTAGTTATGCAAACGGTTGTGTGATTATTTACGTTCATTGAATACTAATTCCGACTCGATTAAGATATTGAAATAGGCCTGTTCAGCATCTTGTTTGGGTTGATGGATCAGATCCAGCAGTATTTCTGCTGCCTTTTCTCCCTGCTTATAAGGAAACTGCTCTACCGAAGCAATAGGCGAATGTTCCAGGTAATTGATTATCGGTAAGTTGGCATAACTGACAAAATCAATTGCTGTATCCACCTGTGCTTGTGATCGCACGTAGCGCATCGCAAAAAGGGCAACATAATCATTGAAGGTTACGATGGCCGAAGGTTTACGTTTGTGGTTCAGTAATTTATCCATTGCCGCTGTAGTGCCATTTTCCGTAAGATCACAGCTGATAATCAGTGATGGGTCGAACTTTAGCCGATGTGACGTCATTGCTTTGATATAACCGTTCTTTCTTTCCAGGGTAGCCACCATAGTTCCTGGCCCATTGATCATCCCAATGGTACGGTGCCCCTTTTTAAGTAAAAAACTCACCGCTTTAAAAGTACCGATTTCCAGGTTAGATGCAACGCAATGAATGTTTTTTAACGGTGGGATACGGTCAAAAAATACAACGGGTGTATTTGCTTTTTTAAATATATCAAAATGCTCAAAAGTACTCGTTGTTTTAGCTACAGATACCAATAGTCCGTCTACACGCTGTGTACGCATTTTTTCTACCAGTCTTTTTTCCCTTTCCGCATCGTCATGAGATTGAGCAAATATGACTGTATAGTTTTTTTTATAGGCGATATCTTCAATGCCGCTGATCGCCGCAGAGAAGAAAGACTCAGAGAGCTCTGGCAGGATCACACCTATCGTATGCGATTTGCCCTGTAGAAACTGTATTGCCCGCTGGTTAGGTTCATAGCTAAGTTCTGCTGCCAATTTTTTAACCCGCATTTTGGTGACTAAACCGATGGTAGAATGATCATTCAATGCCCGTGATACAGTAGAAACGGAGACACCAAGACGTTTGGCAATTTCTTTGATTGTAGTTGGTTTATCAGACATGTTATCAGATTTACGCTTCTTTCCCTATTCATTGTAAATATAGTAAAGCTTATCAAACTATAATTATCAAACGTTTGCGTGATTATTCGAGGCAGAGTAAAGATTTATTTCAGGTTAATAGTTTTATCTTGAACTATCATTTTGATATAGGGATGCTGAGAAGAGATATTTTTAACCTGATTTTTAATAAACACCTGGAAACCGTGTCGTCAGCGGTACTGCCTGATCCTGTAGTTTATACACCGGATTATGTTGCTGATGGCGCTCCTATGGAGTATTCCTTTACTATTACCATGCAATCAAAAGACACACCTGCTTTTTTGCAAATTGGAAAAGTGAAATTAGGATTAAACAAAGGATGTCTCTTCATCGCATCTCTTATAAGCGAAAGGGAGATACATACTGGCGGAAAAGAGCTGGAGCTTATTTTAACTGTAAGCCCACAACCAAATGGGGGCAGTTATGCTAAATTGATAGCGAAAGATCAGTACGGACTAACCCTTTCTACCCTTAAATCTACACAGCACCTAACCTCCGATTGGTCAGGCCCAATCGATTTACACAAGAACTTCACCTCTTCACCTGCAGAAGGGGGAGGGCTTATTGAAACAGAACCAAACCAAAAAACAACCTTATAAACTTTTATGAATAGACGTGACTTCGTAAAAAACAGCAGCCTTACCGCTGCAGCTATCAGTATTTTACCAGAACAATCACTCTTTGCCAATACATCGGCACCAAAGCTTAAAATCGCGATTATCGGCGTTGGATTGAGAGGCCAGAATCACCTCGAACTTTTACTGAAAAGAGATGATGTAGAATTAGTTGCGATCTGTGATGTTGATGTAAGGATGCTCGATACAGCCAAAAACATGATCAGTAAAAGTGGTAAACCAATGCCAAAGATCTTTACGGGAGAAAGCTATGCCTGGAAAAAATTACTGCAGATCAAAGATCTCAAAGCTGTATTGATTGCTACACCCTGGGAATGGCATAAACTAATGATTATCGGGGCATTAGAAGCAGGATTAAAATATGTTGCTTCTGAGGTAGTGATTGGGATCAACTTAGAAGACCACTGGGAGGTTGTCCGTGCAGCAGAGAAATATGATGCACAAGTCATGATGCTCGAAAACGTTTGCTACCGAAGAGATGTACTTGCTGTGCTGAACATGGTCCGCCAGGGTATCTTTGGAGAAATACTGCATCTGCAGGGCGGTTACCAGCACGATTTGCGCGTGGTAAAATTTAATGATGGCATCAAACCCTATGGCGGAGGCGTAGAGTTTAACGAAAAGGGATTTTCAGAAGCTAAATGGAGGACCAATCATTCCGTTCACAGAAACGGAGATTTATATCCCACGCATGGTATTGGCCCGGTAGCACAATGTGTAAACATTAACAGGGGCAACCGGTTTATTAAACTGAGTTCTTTCGCTACCAAATCCAGGAGCCTGCATAAATATATCGTAGATAACGCAGGAGAAAATCATCCTAACGCGAAAGTTAATTTTAGATTAGGTGATATTGTGACCACTACAATTAGCTGTGCCAATGGAGAAACGATCATTTTGCAGCATGATACCAATTCTCCGCGCCCTTATTCTTTAGGCTTTAGAGTGCAGGGAACAAACGGACTCTGGATGGATATCAATAATAGTATATATATAGAGGGCAAAAGTAAACCACATGCCTGGGATAGTGCGAAAGAGTGGCTCGATAAGTACGATCATCCGTTATGGAAAAAGTATGGAAACGATGCACAAGGTGCAGGGCACGGAGGAATGGATTTCTTTGTGCTGCATGCTTTTATCGAGTCTGCTAAACGTGGTGAACCGACACCTTTGGATGTATATGACGCTGCCGCCTGGAGTGCAATTACCCCGCTAAGCGAGCAGTCGATAGAACTGGGCAATGAAACGATAGATTTTCCTGATTTTACCGGAGGAAAATGGATGACAAGACAACCTGTTTTTGCGCTGAATGACGATTATTAATCTGATATGCTTTGGGGTATCAGCATAAAACTGATACCCCAGGACTTAATATAATTCCAGCAAACAAACCGTTACATCCGGATAGACCAGCGTTTGTACTGGCTTGCCAATTTTTTTTAATTGTCCCATCAGGTTTCCTGTAGGGGAATTGTTTTTATAGTACCATGACGGCTCATCTGTCAGGTCGCCAATATCGGTTAAGAAAAACGTGTTAAAAACAATCCAGGCTCTTTTTTTACATGTAAACTGTTTAAATTCTTGCTGCAGGTTTTCATTATATGCCGGAAGACTGCTGAATCTTTTCCTTACATCATGTCCTTCAATTGCTTTAAATTTTAGTGGCAGAATGGTTTTATAAAAATCGAAACCAGGATAATTGTTCCAGTAGTTATAGACCGCATCACCATCTTTAAAATTGTCGCTGATATATACCAGGCTTTCTCTTACCAGTGATTTTTTATGCTTGTAAAATTTCTCGGGCTTAACTAAAAAATAAGCTGACTGTACTATGGGGCCTGTAACTACCAGGGTAAATAGAACAGGAGTGAACCACTTAGACTGAAATTTAAGTACATAGTATTCGAATCCAAAGCCGATAAAAAGGATAAATACGGGCGCTATAAATACCCAAAACCGTTCTATTAACGGATACAAAAAGATTCCTGAAGCAAAAAGCATAAGCACTACAGGAAACACTAAAATATAAAAGTTTCTTCTGTGTAACCAAAATAAGGATAGTATACCACTTACCATTAAAACGATGGGAATTACAGGGATACTTAAGATCTTAAAAATAAATCCTTTTCTGAACCCTTGAAGGTCCCATACCAGCCCAAGAGGATAATCCATCATTTGCTGCAGGTTTTTGGGAAACCACATCAGCTCTTGTCTATTATGCGGAGGCATAGGCATAAAGTTTTGATATGTTTTAAAGAAATATACTACCCATTGCGACTCTGCCTGGCGGTGCGTAAATAATATATAGTTGACAATAAAACTGATTACCCACAAGGAAAAGGGGAGGAGGTTCATTACTAACGATTTCCTATTTTGCTTTATCAACGCATGCAACGTTACACCAGCAGCAATGCCTGCCAATACAAAAATTACAGAATAGGAGAACCATAGAGTAATTGCTCCTGATATGCCCCACAAAATTTTTCCCTTCCATTCCTGATGGTCTTTAAACCGGATAAATAGATATAAAGCAGCCACAGTAGCCAGGCACTCTGTAGAATACTGTTTGATTTCTACGCTGTGGTAAATTAATGCCGGTGCAAAAGCAAATAGGGCAAGCGAAAGGATTTGGGTAAGTGGTTTAAGAAAGTATCCGCAGACCCGCATATATATAAATAGTGAACTGATTCCTGCAAGCAGCGGGATTGTTCGCAGCGCCATTTCATTCTTCCCAAATAGATCTACACTGAACTTTACCAGCCATAAAAAACCTATGGGTGCTTTCTGGTCATGATCAAGTGCTTTAGTAGCCAGATCGGTATAACTAAAGTGAAGAAAACTAGAAGATAGATAGACTTCATCCATCCAGAGGGAACGATTATAGAAATAATGGAACAAGCGAAAAATTATTCCTGCAAGACAGATTAGGAGTAAACTAAGCCGTACATTCCTGTTTTCTTGTAGAAAATGCGTTACTGGTATGTTATTTGTTTTCATATGAACTTAAGCAATCTGTACGAACAGGAATCAGGTGATTAACTTTTTTATTTTTCTCTGCAATATCGAAAGTTTTGATATTTTTATAGTTCAATAATTAAGAAATAGCGGAAATAGTTTCCAGACGCTTGCTGGAATAGTCATTTCTGTAATTACTTTTTTTAGAAGGAACGTTTATTTTCCTTTTAAGCAGGATGCTAAATCAATAAACATGATCGAAAAAATCACAGTTGAAGAATCTTTTTTACCTATGGATCAGCAATCGCTGGTACTTAAACCGGCTACTTTAAAGGAATATATTGCTGTAATCAGGCCAGATAATTGGGTAAAGAATGTGTTTATGATTCCAGGAATGCTTTTTGCCCTTTCTATTTTTCATACACCATTTAGCTTCGACCTGTGTGTAAAGATAGTGGTTGGTATTGTAAGCATCTGTTTAATTGCTTCTGCAAATTACGTAATCAATGAATACCTGGATAAATCATTTGATAAGTTTCATCCGCTTAAGAAAAACCGGTCCTCGGTAGTTACTGTAATTAATCCGGTAATCCTTTACTCTGAATATGTACTGTTAGCAGTAATCGGGTTAGGCTTGGCATACATTGTTTCGATGAAATTTTTGTTCGTCGCCTTTTTTCTATTGGTGATGGGCGTAATTTATAATGTAAAGCCTTTTAGGAGTAAAGACCGCGTGTTTCTTGATGTTTTAAGCGAATCTGTAAATAACCCAATCCGTTTTGCTGCTGGATGGTTCATTTTTAGTCCGTCGTTAGGATTGCCAGATACAAAATGGGACCTGAACTGGATTAATACCTTTCCGCCGATCAGTATCATTATTGCTTATTGGATGGGCGGGGCTTTTTTAATGGCTACAAAAAGGTTTGCAGAGTACAGGTTAATTGCAGATGCAGCATTAGCGGGACAGTACCGTCGTTCTTTTAAATATTATACAGAAAACAGCTTGCTGGTTTCCATGTTTTTCTATGCGATTACTTCAGCATTTTTTCTCGGAATATTTCTGATAAAAGACAGAATTGAACTTTTAGTGAGTTTTCCCTTTTTTGCTCTTTTATTCTCATGGTATCTGCGGATAGGGCTGTTGACAGACTCACCTGTGCAAGGTTCTGAAAAGCTTTATACAAGAAAGTGGTTTATGCTTTACCTGATACTTTTTACCACTCTTTTATGTGTACTCATGTTTGTGAAAATCCCATGGCTGCATTGGTTCCTGCAGAATGCAAATAATTATTAATTGATTTTTAACTCATTTATTCTGCTGTAATATTTAATTCATGAAGCACGATCATTACGATTTGGTAGTTGTTGGGACAGGATTTGCATCCAGTTTTTTCCTCCAGAAATACTTAGCGAAAACAAAAACGGACACAAAAGTACTCGTTCTGGAAAAGGGGCATTTTTATCCGCAAGCAGAACGGCTAAAAGTAAAAAAGGGGCTTAGTTCAGTTTATCAAAAATACGAAAACCCCTGGGAAGACAATATCATTAATATCAACAAAAAAAAAGAATGGCCATTCACTACTGCTTATGGTGGCTCTTCAAATTGCTGGTGGGGATGTACGCCACGCTTTATGCCGAACGATTTCAAAATGAAAAGTACGTATGGGGTAGCAGAAGACTGGCCTGTTGATTACAACGACCTCGATACCTATTATTATGAGGCAGAAGAAATAATGTCCGTTTCCGGGCCAGAGGGCACTCCTTTTCCAAGGAAGGGGAAATACCCATTGCCACCGCACGCCTTTACCCTGGTCGACAAGATCATGCATAAAACCTATGGAAACCAGTATGTGAGTCAGCCTGGCGCCAGAGCCAGCAAAGCTACCCGCGGAAGAAACGGCTGCATGTCTTTCAGTACTTGTGAAACTTGTCCGGTAGATGCTAAATTTACGATAGAAAACTCGCAGATTGGTGTTTATCAAGACCCACGTGTAGAGCTAATTTATGGTGCACAAGTTTATAGCCTGGAAACCGTAAACGATATTGTTAAAAAAGTTCTTTTTGAACTGGACGGTAAAGAGCAGTCGGTGCAAGGTGAGGTGATCGCATTGGGTGCCAATCCATTCTTTAATGCTAATATTCTGCTGAACGCAGGGGATAAAAATCCGCTGACTGGAAAAGGATTGGGTGAACAACTGGGGATGCAGGTATTGATTTATCTGGAAAACATGACTAATGCTGGGGGCAGCAACTGGGTAAATGCGAATGGATATATGTTATATGATGGTGCCCATCGAAGAGATTTTGCTGCCTGTCTGATCGAAGCAAACAATGCACCATATGATATCAGGCTGGAGCGGGGTAAACATTTAAATGTGGCCAGTTTCAGGATGGTTTTTGAAGACCTGCCATTGTCATCAAATTATATTACTACCTCTTCCAATAAATTTATGCCAGAGGTCCATTTCCAGGATCGGTCTGAATACACCTTAAAAGGGGTGGCCAATATGAAAAAGAAATTACCTAAGATTTTATCCTGTTTGCCGGTAGAGGAACTGAGGCATCTGGAACCCGCTTCGCATGAAGGGCATATCATAGGAGGAACCCGAATGAGCGCCGATAAAAAACTCGGCGTAGTAGATAAACATATGATCCACCATCAATACCGGAACCTGTTTGTTTTGGGCGCAAGTTCGTTCACTACTTTTGGTCCCTCAAATCCTACACTTACCTTATCTGCGCTATCACTATTGGCGGCCGACAAAAATTTTTAATGTGGAAAGAAGAAAATTTATAACCTTGGCAGGCGTTGGTGCCGGAATGTGTTTTATTCCCCCTGCGCTTTATTTTGTAGCTCCGGGAGTTAAAAAATATGCCGTGCTTTCTATCGAAAAAGAACTCTATTACCTAAAGCTGGCACCAGGGAGTGTAGCTAGTTTTGTAGATGATTATTTTAAAGCGATAGGCAATGATACTGTTTCAGCATTAAAATGGAAGGTTACTTATTATATGGGGTTAAACTATGAAAAGTCTGACCGCCTTAGGGATCTGATTAAATATTATTTGTTATCATCAGACTTCTTTATTAATAAAACTGATGAAAGTAAGGTAATTCATTATCTTGGTGCGTATTCTCCCTATAAAAGTCCGGTTCCAAATCCATATTCTTTTGTTATCTATCCTCCGGAAAGCATAAAAGATGTGTAGTTAGCAATAATTTCTTGCTTCTTGTCATCTGTTATAGTAACTTGATCTTGAAAATATTTATACTATGCAGATCAAATCCTTAGTACTCTTTATAGGGTTGTTGCCCCTGTCTGTTCTTGCACAGAACACGCCCAATATGCTCCCTCAGAAAGCAATAGCCAGGGATACGTCAAAACAAACTGATCTGATTGATATTGCTAAAGACCTTTTTAAGATCAGGCCACAGAAAATAAGAGAGCAAAAGGAAAAAAGAGTATATTTTTCTATTCTTCCTGTCAGCAGTTCCGCGCCGGGCGGAAGCGGACGTGTGCTGATTACAAGTACCACGGCTGCGGTCTACTTAGGGCCAAAGCGTACAACAAATATTTCTAGTGTTACTTTTGCACCATACTGGAATTTTAAAAGCCGTTTTGGTTTACCATTGCGGGCAAATATCTGGCTGCCAGATAACACCTGGACTTTGCAAAGTGATCTTCGCCTATTGGTTTATCCGCAATATACGTGGGGTTTAGGGAGCAGTCACGACACTGACGAACGCACTCTGGTAGATTACAACTATATCCGATTCCATCAGAATGCACTTAAAAGAATAAAGCCATACCTGTTTGCAGGCATTGGGTACAATCTGGATTACCGATTTAAGATTAAAACCGAAGATCCGGCTGTAGACCTCAAATCTTATACTGGCTATCAATATGGTACGGGAAGTAACTCGTTTTCATCCGGTATTACTCTTAATTTACTTTATGATACCCGCAATAATTCCATTAATCCGCTGCCGGGTGCTTATGGAAACCTGATTTACCGCATCAATCCTGGCTTTCTGGGAAGTAATAATAACTGGCAATCCTTGTTCCTTGATGTGCGTAAATATCTATCCTTAGAGCCCTCCAGACCAGAACGGCAAAACACATTGGCTTTCTGGTCGTATTTGTGGACCGTGGTGAAGGGAAATGCACCTTATCTTGATTTACCAAGCACAGGATGGGATCCCTATAACCGTTCGGCACGCGGTATGGAGCAAAACCGTTACCGTGGTAAAACCCTGTTTTATTTAGAAAGTGAATACAGGCGCGATATTACAGCAAATGGTTTACTGGGATTTGTTGTTTTTGCAAATGCCAACTCTGTTAGCGGATCGGGGACTTTCCTTACCTCGTGGCACCCTGCTGCAGGAACAGGGTTAAGGATTAAGTTCAACAAAGGGTCAAATACTAACATTGGAGTAGATTTTGCCGCTAGCAAGGGGTATAATACTTTTGTCTTCAACCTTGGAGAAGCATTCTAATATTGATCTATTACAGTGTTTTTAATTTAACTTAACGTAATCTCATGGCCCGTGCTTTTATTATTTGCTTTTTAATTTTTGCTGTATTATTCCTTATTATCGCTATCAGGCAACTAAGAAAAAGATGGAATTCCCAGTACCGCACTTTTGATAAGTTAAGAATGGAAGGCATAAAATTTTGGCATCAATTTAAAAACGGAAATCAGTTTATTGGATTGGATGATAAAAAGAAACTAGTAATACTGATCAATTACGTTCGTCAGGATGCAGTAGTAACTAAAATACCTGTTCAGGATATAGTCTCGGTAGATGTAAAAGAGGGAAATGTTATATTAACAAAAGAAAGGCCGGGCTTTTTGGGAAGCAAGTACGTTAGCGGGAATAAACTGGTTTCTGTAGAATTGAGAATTACCGTTAACAGGCCGAAGCGTATTTCCTATACTATTGATTTCACTACTCATTTTATCTCTGCTTCAAAGATTAAGGCAAGAGAATGGAAGGAATTGCTCTTAGGGTTAATTGTCAATAATGATCCGGGCTTTGATAACTTGTTTAATAACATTACTGAGGCTGCGGGGATGGATACATCTTCTTTAAAATTCACTTCTGATCACAGCTTAGGCGTCGCAGATGAATTAATGAAATTAAATAAGCTGTATACCGATGGGGTACTAACTAAAGAGGAATTTGATCAGCAAAAAAAGAAAGTCCTGAATCCTTAATTCAAAACTGCAGAAGATTTGGTATAGCAATCAAACATCTGCTAAAACTTAACTCCGAAAGCGAAGGTAAAGGTAAACATCCGGGTATCCAGATTTTGACCAAGATCATTTGTTGATCTGTTAAATACTTTTGAAAGTGTGTAATTTCCTCTAAAATCGACATAAAGTTCGGTATCAGGATAAGACTCACCTACCTTAACACCGGCAAGAAAACTCTTCATAAAAGAATTTACATTGCCTAGATCAGCTTTTTGGTCTTCATGATCAGGATCTGATTTTGGATAGTCTAGTTTGGTTTTGTTCTTTATCAAGAGAGCTGGGGCAAAACCTAAATAGCCGATAATCATATTTTTTGAAGATATCGGTTTAAAATTATAATTAACCGTCAGCGGTAACTCCAGGTAATCCACCTGATATTGAAAGCGATTGTATGCACTTTTAGTTTGTCCGTCCTTGGTCTCTATGATTACACGATCGTTCTTTTGCGAATAACCCATTCCCCTGGAGCTGTAGAGCAGCTCCATACCAAAAGTAAATGACTTTACCATTTCAATATCAAGGGTAACACCTCCTGTAAATGATCCTCTTAAACTGTTTTTGAAAAAATTATAAGGTTCTACAGGATCATCGAAAAGATCAACATCCCTGGTAAAGTAAGAAACATTGAAACCTATTTTTGCACCAGCCTTAACTCTGGAATCTCTAAACTGGCTATGAGCGTTTAATCCTATAGCTATCAATATAAATAAGAGTGTTTTCGATTTCATATAGTTTAATCCTATTACTAAAATAGAAATAAAATTTATATATCATGTTTAGTCACATTAATGATATGTTATATAAAACTAACAAGAAGCATTGCGGTTAAATTTAAAAACCGATACACAGATAATTATGTATTTTTACGGTTAATACCTCCAATATAAAAAGGGATACTTTAAATAAATATGCAAAAGAGAGAGCTGGATCGTTTGTTGGCGGTAGATAGATTTCTGAACTTAAAAATTAGTAAAGAAAATGAATTAAAAGAAATTGTAGAATCTGCGGCTAAAATCTTCTGTACCCCGATAGCTTTAATCACTTTACTTGATACAGATGTACAACACTTTACAATTGGAATAGGAACAAGTAAAAGTCAGACTAAACGTGAAGATGAATTTTGCAATTACGTAATTACCCAGGAGGAGGTTGTTGTTGTACCGGATATGTCCAAAGATCCCCGTTTTGCTACTTGTCCGTTAAGAAGAGGGGAGATCAGTGCACGGTTTTATGCAGGGGCACCGCTGATCACAAAAGATGGATTAAAATTAGGCAGTCTTTGTGTGATTGGAAACAAACCACAGGAGCTGCTGGAAAGCGAGGTAATGATGCTGACCATCTTGTCTAAACAAGTAATCCACCTTCTTGAATTTGATTATAGCCAGCAAATTATGAAGGAACAGTTTCTGGAGGCCAGGCGAAATGAGATTGCGCTTAGATCTTTGTTTGAAAGTTCTACATCGTGTATGATGCTGATTGATCTCGATCTGAAGGTGCTGTTTTATAATAAGGTGCTTTTCGATTTCATGGATCAAAATTATAATAGTCCAATTGCTATCGGCATGACGATTACAGATGTGTTGGGGGATGTATTTCTATATGATTTCCTGCTTAATTTTAACAAGGCAAGGGCAGGGGAGCGCGTAATAGAAGAGAAACTGGTTACACATGCTGATCTGAAAATATGGTGGCAGTTTACTTATGATCCTGCTTTTGATGTAGACGGAAATATTATTGGGGTAAGCTATTGTGCTGCCGACATTTCTGAATTGAAAACATCGCAGACAAAGATCAGCGAAAGGGAACAATCGCTAGAAGCAATTGCACTGATCCAATCTCACGAAATAAGAAGGCCTGTATCCTCTATATTAGGTTTAATCGCAGTGTTTAAAATTAACGAATATGAAACCGAAAAAGAAGAAATAATTATGCTCGAAAGAGCAGCTAATGAACTGGACCGCAAGATACATGACATTATTGCACATGCTTCTTTAAAGACAAAGGGGCAGTAATCCAGTTGGTTATTGTGCGGCCGTTTTTAATTCCTTCTGTTTTTGAATGTTAAATTTGAAAAGTTCTTCTGTGGTAACTAGTTTACGGGTGCATTTTTCAATGTCAGTGCCTTGTTCCGACCATAAATAGGGACGGAAACTATAAGATTTACTTCCGTCGAGGTTACCAATAAACTGACTCCATGTAGCCCATCTCAAGCCTTTGTAGAATACAGAGAGATCACTGTCAAAACAGAATAATATAAATTCTCCATAACCTACATTTAATGGTTCCCAATTTAAGCTGTTAGGTGCCAGATAATAGACGTTTTTCAGATCTTTACCGAATTCACCATAATTGATGGCAAAGAAACCTCCGGCAGCATCATCAGCAACCAATAAATATGTTGGTTTATCACCGTATTCTTTGATTGTTTTTCCTTTATTCCACTCTGGTACAGAACGGTTCAATCGCCCGCTTGCAGAACCCAGAATACGGATCCAGCCATTGTCTACCATAATCCCACCTGTGTTATAAATTATAGCACCTAATGTAGAATAAGTAGAAACCTGAGTATTATAGATAGCTTCACTTGCCCGTGCTGGGTCTACGGGTAATATCTCTATTTTGTTTTTTGCAGAATCAATCCATTTTTGCACAAGCGGCCATGCAGGATCGGTTTTATTAATCAGCTCATCCAGGCTTTGCATTTTATTTTGTGCAATACTGTTTAAAGATAGTATAATGAGGCAAAATATGGTAAGGGTCTTAATTGTAGGTTTCATTAGAAGTTGTTGCTTATCTGCGGCAAAGATAACATGATATGTTGAATATGTGATTAAAAATTTATGCCAGCGGTTAATCTCAAATGTCTTGTAAATGAGTTATATGAGTGGGTAAGTATTATTTAACAAAGAAGTATTAACATAAACGACCTGGCAGAAATATGCTGTCAGGTCGTTTTTTGGTTTCATTATGATTTTATCTATACCGGTTATTTCTTGGATACACCAGTAAGGCTCTTAATCACGTCTACTTCTTCTTGTTTATATGGTGTACCGTCTTTATGGAAAATCTCATGGAACCAAAGTGCTGGTTCTCCGCCGTCAGGCATCGGTAAATCCCATGCATATTTGGTGTTGGATTTACCGGCAACTAACCCCCAGTTATAGGCGCTGATTTTTTCTTTTTTAAGCAGGGGCATTATATTGCTGAATAAACTGTTTCTAGACCTGGCCATATATTCTGTGCATACGAGCGGACGTTTAGATACACTTCTTAAGGTGTCAATAGATTTCTGATGGTCTTTTAAGTCACCATAGTTGTGATAGGTAGTGATGTCAGAGTTTTTGATCTGGTAGTCTGTAAGTTCTTTCAGTTGGAAATCCCATACGCCTGCAGATAAAGGCTGACTTGGATTGGCTGTTCTTCCCCATTCAAATACTTTTTTTAATAGGGGCATGCTTTTATTGCCGTATTTGGAGTTTCCGGGTTCATTGTAAAGGTCCCATAATACAATGCGCTGATCGTCTTTAAAAGTGGTCAGGATATCTTTTACGTAAGCTTCTAAGGTATCGGCCACTTTAGGTTCTTTATGATAAATATCTCCCGGATCTCTTACCCAGCCAGAGTTGTGTACGCCAGGCTTAGGCTCGGGTTGTTTACCAATTTGATAAGTTGCATTCCAGCAATCATCAAATAGGACAAATAAGGTGGAGATATGGTGTTTGTTGGCTATAGCTAGGTAGCTAGAGATCCTATCTTTAAAACCTTGCTGATCTTGCATCCAGGCGGCATGGTGCAAGTATACACGCATAGAGTTCATGCCAATACCTTCAGCATAGCCGAGTTCCCTGTCAATTGTTTCAGGATCGAATGTGTCTTTTTGCCACATTTCTAACTGGTTAATAGCAGTACTGGGAATAAAATCACTTCCTCTTAACCAACCCCATTTTTTTTGCCAGTTATTAGCCTGTTGTACAGACCATATTGCTCTTGGAGAATTAATTGTTTTCGCTTGTTTTTCCTGTGCATACAACTGGCAGGTCAGCGTTAAGACTAACAGTGTAAGGCAAATCTTTAAGTTTCTCATCATCATATTTGTTTTTAGTAGTGTTATTATTTAGTATTTAAGGAGAGTAATTTGAAAGTTGAACTGTCTGCCGTTAGTAGGGGCGGACCAGTCTCTGCGGTGGTGAATTTCATGCTAATCAGGCCTGTTTTTCTTGGTGACACCCTGGAGTCGGAGAAATGTGTGTGCATTACATATTGGTAATTATTCGATTGGTCTTTAAATAAATCTCCATGACCAGTACCACTATATTTAATTGTTTTTTTACTAATAATCGGGTTGCCGCTGTATTTTTTCCACGGCCCCTTTGGGGTTAATGCTGTGGCATAACCTACCGCATAGTCGCTGCTTTGGAAATCATTAGCAGAATATACCATAATGTAATATTTACCTTGCTTAACTACTGTTGGTCCTTCGGTAACGGGCCATTTGGTGTTTTCGGTATTTTCCCATTTCTCCTCGCCAGAGATACAAGCTACGGCTGTACCAGCAATAATATCAGTGAGTTCGTTATTCATTTCTGATACAAATATCCTATTGCCGTCCTGCAATTTTACATGATATAAGAAAGGTTTATCATTGGTGTCAAAAAAGAGGAAGGGATCAATCTGTTTTCCTGTTCCTGAAATAGGTTTTTTGTCTGTTTGTTTAAAGGGGCCGAGCGGACTGCTGCTTTTTGCTATAGCAATTTGTTCATTGGCAGTGTAGGCCATGTAATAAGCGCTATTATGTTTAAAAACTTGTGGCGCCCAAAATCCTTTGGTGCCATAAGCATCACCTTTATGCAGTGCATAACCATTGTTTTTTCCAGCAGGGCCTGTCCACGCTTGCAGATCTTTAGATTCATAGACAAGAAAGCCGCTATTGCTGCTTGTGCCGTACAAATAATAAGTGCCGTTATCATAAAATATAGTGGGATCAGCTTCATAGATCGCCTTTGCTTGTTGAGGGAGGTCTGCTTGATATTTACCTTTAACCATCCATATTTCCGAATTATTGGAATAAGCGTTTGTGCTTGTAACTGCGATAATGGTATTATCGTCCAGAATACACAAGCTATTCCATAAGCAAGATTTATCATCTGGTATAATGAACGGGGTAGACTTATGACTGAAGTTTGTGGCTGAGCTGTTTCCAACCACAACTTTCATATCGGCAAAATCCATTTTATTTACCCTTCCTTCTGTTCCTTGATAAGAAAGGATGGTTTCACCGGTTTTTAGCTGCCGCAGATAGGGGGCGCCAGCATAAATTTGATCACCAACTTTTTCTGCCAGCGCATAAGTCCTGTTTTTGCTATCCCCGTTAACTGTGTTTGCCCAGTTCTCCTGCAGTGTGTTCTTAATGATATAGGGTTTAAAATTACCTGTCCCGTTATCTTCAATAGCAAAAGCAATATCCTGTCCGTTGTTAAGCAGCAGGGGCACAGGCATGCCATCACGCTTTGTAGCTCTAAAACTTACCATTTCCGGTTCCTTGGTCCAGTTTAATCCGTTGTCCGCAGACCGGAGCAAGGAGATGTTCTGCTCGTCAGATTTTGTGTATGGACCTTCATTGGCGAAGAACAATTGGATTTCTCCTGATGGTAATTGTATTGCAGAAGGTTCCCAGCAACCGTTTTCGAATTGGTAACCTGCTTCATAAAGCAGTTTTTCATCTGTCCATGTTAAGCCTCCATCTATGCTTTTTTTAGTTTTAATGTTAAACTTTCGCGATGGATCGATCAGGTAGGGCCTGCCATTATAACAAGCTAGCAAAGAATGATCGCTTAGTTGCAGGATATCCGGGACCGACATATTAATGCCCTCGGCTTTTAGGGCTACAGAAATAGGGGCAGACCAGCTACTGCCAAGGTCGGCACTTTTAGTGACTACAATATTCCCGTCACTCTCATAAATGCTTAGCAATGTTTTATCAGCAAGCTGTATCATCCTTGCATAACCGGCATATTTTGTTGCTGGCGTTGATGCTGAAACTTTTTTAAGTGTAGCATAATCCCAGACAATTCCACCAGTAGCTTTAACTGATTGAGCATCGTTGCCGGTTTTTTTACTGCACCCTGTAATGGAAAGTGAAAATAATACCGTATATATAACCAGTGCTTTTGCTGTCATTATATTATGTTTTACTTTAAGTTTATTAAAATTGTAGCGCTGAATAAATAAGACTGTCATTCTCCTGAAGGTTTGGTAATTGGTTGATTAATTTTTACGGGTCTGCCCAGATGAGGTGTACCATCGGTATTCCAGGTAAATTTTTGCATCCTCGGACTGCGCTCATTGCTGCATTGCAGGCCAGGTTTGGCATTAGCGTGGTAAATAATCCAATCTTCTTTGGCATCAGCGGATTTAAAAAAGCCATTATGGCCGGGGCCATAAGTACCATTTTCCGGACTTTTAGTAAAAATAGGTTTCACAGATTTAGTCCAGTGCTGCGGATTGAGCGGATTTCCGTTGTCTTTAAGGCTGAGCATGCCCAGAGAATAGTCGTCCGTCCAGCATCCACTTGCCGAATAGATCAGAAACACTCTTCCCTTTTTATTCTTCAATATTTCCGGACCTTCATTAACATGTGGCAATCCTATTTTCTCCCAGTCGTATGTAGGTGTAGAAATCTCTGTCCGCCCTTTTGCCATTTCCCATGGTTTGCCCAATGGCGCAATGTATAAACGCTGTGTATTATCTTTAGCAGAGTTATGGCCGCTCCAGATGATATACTTTTTCCCGTTTATTGTGCTAACTGTTGCATCAATAGCAAAGAAATCTGCATTTGGATCTTTGATTTGTCCCCGTTTTATCCATTTCCCGGTAGTTGGATCTGCAGCACTGTTTTCCAGCACAAATAGTCTTTGCGTAGATAAATCGGCCGACGACCCTGCAGTGTAATACAAAAACCATTTACCGTTTAAGAAGTGCAGTTCGGGAGCCCAGATGTTTTTTGCATCACCCCCTTCTGCTGGCGCAACATATACCACCTTTTTTATGGTTTTGTGGAGTGCGGACAATGCCCTGGTTTTAAATATTGATATTGTACCACCTTCGGTATGCATATAATAGTAAAACCCCTTTCTTTGTATTACCCATGGATCTGGTCCGCTTTTTAACAATGGATTAGTAAAACTGCGCTCACCGACAATCCCTGGTTTTACCTTTGCTGCCCGGTGCCAGTCAGGTTTCTCCGTTATGGTTTGTCCGATACTACAAGCCGCCAGGGCTTGTAGTAAAAAAAATAGTGACAGGCATTTAATAATCATCATCTGCTGCTAATAATTAGGGTTCTGCGTCAATTTTGTGTTGTTCTCTACCTCAATTTGTGGTAAAGGAAGCCTGATATGTTTGCCCACAACAAAATTCCGGAAGTCGGGATCTCTTAGTGCTACTGCACTTACGCCTGCCTGCGTATCCAGATCTCCCCAGCGCTTTAGGTCTGCCCATCTTACGCTTTCACCGCATAACTCCAGCATCCTTTCCACTTTTAATCTATTTTTAAATAGGTCTTTATTGTTTCCTATAGCAGGGTAGGCGACTTGCAGAGTGGCCATATTAGCCCGTTGTCTAACAAGGTTCACATACTGATAGGCTTCGGCAGTTTGTCCTAATTCGTTCAGCGCTTCAGCGTACAGCAGCAATACATCTGCATAACGGATTACCCTGTTATTGATCTGATTAAAATAATCCTCATTGTTACGGTAGTAATCACGGGAATACTTTTTAAACCATGCTTCGTCAGCCCCCCATTCCCAGGTCCGCCCATAAGTCTTGTCGCCAAAATCTGCTTCAAGAGCCGGATAAAATAACGTATAGCGTAAACGCGGATCGATCTGACCGCTTACAGTTTTCTCCTTTTTAAACTCACTAACAGTCCAGTACCGCGCTTGTCCGTCCGACCAGCCAATGCTTCTCGGTGCAAAAAACTGACTCCTGGTAGAACCCATATTCGAGTTAGGTGCGTCACCTTCGGCAGTTTTATTGGCATCAGAGAATTGAATTTCGAACACAGATTCCCGGTTGTTCTCACTTTCTGCCCTAAAATTGTCCTTAAAATCTACCAGCGAGTAATAACTTTTGCCAGCACCAGTTACCAGATAGTCGAAAGCCATTTTCGCCTCACTCCATTTACGTTGCTGCATCAGCGCTTTTCCTAGAAGTGCCTGTGCAGCACCCTTGGTTGGCCGGCCAAGGTCGTCGCCCGACCATTGTTCTGGTAAATCTGCACTTGCATCTTTCAAATCTTGTTCTACCTGTGCCCACACCTGTGCTACAGTAGATGGTTCTGGTAAGTCTGTTGCACTTTGCAACGAAGTAACGAGAGGTAAGTTTTCCCATAAGACAGCACCATAATAGTTATAATAACCTCTTAAAAACTTAGCCTGTGCAAGAATCTGTGCTTTCTTCTTTGCATCACCAAAAGGTATATCGGGCACATAAGTAAGTACCTGGTTGCACCGGAAGATCGCTTTATAAAAATCCCGGTATGTGTTTACATTTCCTTCCCAGAAGTTATAATTCACATATTGAAACCTGGTCCAATCGGCCAGTTCTGTCCAGGGACTGTTGCTAAAGCCTTCGTCCGAAGTAAGGTCTAATCTAAAATAAATCCACCTGTTCCAGCCACCAGTTTGAAAAAACATGGCATAAATCGCATTGACCCCCTTTTGTGCGTCAGTTTCTGTTTTCCAGAATTGCTCTACCGTAAGCGTATTTGGATTATCCTGATTAAGCAGACTTTTCTTGCACGAAACTACAAGAACAAGCATGCCCAGGATAATAATTTTTGAAATTGTCTTTTTCATCAGTATATATTTTGTAGAAGCAACGAAGCTTTTGTAAACTTCATCAATTGCTGTTTTTAAGCTGTAAGCTTTTGATCGTTTCATAGTTCTTTAATTAAAAGCCGAATTGTAAACCTAATGAGACCGATTTTAAGTTAGGGAACGCACCGAAGTCAAATCCTTTTTCAAAAATGCTCCCATTGCTAAACTCTGGGTCCAGTCCTGTGTACTTGGTAATTGTAATTAGGTTTTGTCCCGACAGCGTTATCTGGGCATTGCTGAATCCAATTTTCTCTAGCATTCTTTTAGGTACATTGTATGTGATTCCGATATACTTCAGTCTGGCAAAACTTCCATTTTCCAACCATCTGTCCGTATCTCCACGCGCATTCGTGGTACTGCCGTAGAAAGCCCTTGGAGTAGATGTATTCGGGTTCTCTGGTGTCCATGGTTGTACACCTGCACGGTAGTTAGAATTATCAGAGAAATTATCCAATACGCTTCTTGGCCCATTAAACACTTTAGCCCCGAAAGACCCGAACCAGTCCATCGTTAACTCAAAACCTTTATAAGAAGCGCCAAGGTTTAATCCCATTTCATATTTTGCCCATGGGCTTCCTACTACGGCTTTATCGTCGTTAGTAATTGTTCCATCTCCATTATTATCTTTAAACCTGATATCCCCAGGTTTAGCACCTGGCTGGATGACTGTGCCTGTACTATTCTTATAATTGGCAACTTCTGCGTCGTTCTGGAATAGGCCGTCAGTTTCCAATACGTACCACATGCCGATTGGCTGGCCCACTTCAGTAACAGTATTACCAACGAATGTTCTGTTTTTATTGTATCCAAGAGAGATAACCTTATTTTTTAGCGTGGTTAGATTTGCGGTTACATTGTATTTGAACGCTTTGGTATTATCCTGATAAGTTGCGGTAAACTCGAAGCCACGGTTACCCAGTGTAGCCCCATTTACATAAGGGTTACCACCATCATTACCGGTAGAAATCAGCAAAGGGTATTGGATCAGTACATCTTTAGTTTTAGAGATAAAGTATTCTGCAGTAACAGTTAGCTTGTTTTGAAGAAAAGCAGCATCAAAGCCATAGTTCTGCTGTGTTACCTGTTCCCACTTTAAATCGTTATTTGCTAATTTTACCTGTGTAGCGCCCTGCTGGATACCCTGACCTGGTCCGAACGGTACGGTAGAAAATGTGTTGATGGTAGCGATATAGTCATACGGACCAATATTGCTACTACCCAGCGTACCATAATTGGCTCTTAGTTTTAAGTCGTTGATCCACGAAGAATGGAAAAAATCTTCTTTACTAATACGCCATGCACCAGATACAGAAGGGAAGGTGCCGAACTTATAATCCGGACCAAAACGCGATACACCATCCGTACGGATTACCCCGTTTAATAAATACTTATCATTATAATTATATTCTACCCGGCCGAAATAAGAGATTAGGTTTGTCTGATTTCTGAAACCTGCAGTTTGCGGTTCATTTCCCTGGTCTAGTACGTCATAATATCCGCCATTTGGATTGGCCAGGATATTGCGTTTTGTGCCGCTTATTTGCGCGTATCTATCTTTCTGATAAGACTGACCAGCAATCGCGTTAATACTATGTTTGCCGAACTTCTCATTGAAGTTTAAGGTGTTCTCGATAATGATCGTTGTAGATTCTGCTCTGTTCTCATTTAAAATAGCAGGGTCATATGCCTGGTTAAGCGTCCATGAACCCTCTTTTCTTAAATAAGTATAATGATCGCGGCTTGTCTCATAACCTAAACTTACCCGGTATTTAAGCGACTTAAGCAGTTGCAGTTCCGAGAACAAATTTCCTTTGATCCTTAAGTTCTCATTGCTGCGATCTTCCAACGATGCAATAGCTAGTGGATTGGTTCCGAAAGTACGTGCTGTACGCTCATTACCATAACCAAAACCACTTGGGTTAGCTGGATCTAAAACCGGTATTGTCGGCAGCATCCTTACTACATCTAACACTGGATTACCAGACATTTCATCACTTTTAGCATTACTGATAGCCACATTTTCCCCTATAGTGAAAATTCCTTTAGTGCTTTTTGTGTTTACTCTGAAGTTATACCTGTCAAAGCCGGTACTGATCACTGCGCCTTTATTTTTAAAGTAGCCTGTAGATACAAAATAGGTTCCATCTTTGCTGCCCCCAGAGAAGTTTACATTATAATCCTGAACCATACCTGTTTGATAAGCAACATCTTGCCAGTTTGTATTATTGCTTAAGTTGAGCTGTTGCCTTGGTATACCTGCATTATCATAAGCCATGTAATTGATCCTAGAAAACTCATCAGTCTCTGCCAAATCATATCTGGGCATCGTTTGAATCGTGTTTTTTGCAGAGAAAGAAATCTGCATCGGTCCGGCTACACCTTTTTTAGTAGTAATAATAATTACCCCATTTGCAGCTCTTGAACCGTAAATAGCAGCTGCTGATGCATCCTTAAGGATCTGGATGCTTTCGATATCCGCAGGATTGAAATCGCGGTTAGCCGTAGTAATTAGACCATCTACTACGTAAAGGGGACTAGAGCCGGATAGGTTTTTAAGTCCCCTGATTTGTATCTGGGCTTCCGACCCGGGCTGTCCGCCGCCCCTTACTTTAATCCCTGTCGCCAATCCTTGCAGTGATTCTGCAACCGTTGTGGCCTGTCTTTTTTGCACATCACTAGCTTTCACCACAGATATTGCACCTGTCAGATCGCTCTTACGCTGCGTCCCATAACCTACAACGACTACCTCATTGAGGTCGGCCGACTGACTTTTCAGGTTTACATTGATTTGCGATTTCCCGCTTACCGGGATTTCCTGCGGAGCATAACCGATATAAGAAAACACCAGCACATCGGTAGCCGCATTGGCTACTCTAATACTGTACTTTCCATCGGCCCCTGTAACGGTAGAAATTTGGGTGCCCTTTACTTGTACGCCTACACCAGACAATGTCCCGATGTTGTCTGTTATTGTACCTGATACCGTGCTTTGGGCAAACACATTAGTATGCAGTGATAATAACAGTGCGAATAGAATGAAACAGGATTTCATACTCCAGCCCCATGGTAGTTTTTTTTTCATACTGATTAAGATTTAATATTTGGTTGTTTTCAATAATAGATTTGCGCTATTATCAAGGGACTAAATAATGAATTAAGATTTGATCAATCAGTTCAATTTTTGTTCAATTCGTCTCATTTTATGCGATTATAGTCTAAATGACGGTCGCTGGTTCTTTTATGAATAATTTTCTCCTAATTTTATCAGTAACCAAAATATAAACCAATTGAAAAAGTTATTACTTATACTTTTCATGCTCCTGGGTGCATACTTTTTTAGCAAGGGACAGTCCTATAATTTCAGGCATTACGAAGTTGAAAACGGACTATCCTATAATTCTGTAGTCTCCAGTCTGCAGGATAAAAAGGGCTTCTTATGGTTCGGCACTAAAGACGGATTGAATAGATTTGATGGCAATAACTTTAAAATCTTCAGGAATGACCCTGATGAGCCAGGCAGCATAGGAGATAATTTTATACATTGTTTGTTTGAAGATAACTTACAGAACCTGTGGGTAGGCACACGGAGGGGAATATTTCGCTATAATCCACTTACTGAGACTTTCACCCTTATTCCATATACCAGGAACAAAGAAATCAGAGCGGTTAAGGTAGATGCTAAAGGGGATATCTGGTATATAGCAGGTACCACATTATACATGTATAATGAAAAAACCAGGAAATTAATTGTTTACGATCAACGGGAGCATGCCCTGGTTACTTCTATTGTAATTACTGCGAAAGGTGAAGTTTGGCTATGTACTACAGATGGTTATGTGCAGCGGCTAAAGCCCGGGACACGTACATTTGAAAATTATAGTCTTTTTGATCATTCTGAACCTGCGATATCGCAGTGGACAGAGAAAATATACGATACTGGTAAAGGTTACTTTCTAATTGGTACATCCAACCAGGGCGTAAAAGTATTTGACAGTAAGACGTTAACCTATAAGGATATTTTAACAAGAAATGCCGATCATACATGGATCTATGCGCGTGATTTTGTAGACAAGGGAAATGATGAATATTGGATCGGCACAGAATCCGGGCTTTTTATTTATAATGTCAAAACAGGAGGGTCTACTAACCTGCGCAATCAGATCAATGATCCTTATTCGCTATCAGACAATTCAGTTTATACGTTAACCAGAGACAAAGAAGGAGGGATCTGGGCAGGTACTTACTTTGGCGGTGTAAATTATTATCCCAAACAGCTCACCGCATTCACTAAGTTTTTTCCACAGGGCAGCAACAATAGCTTAAGCGGGTATGCAGTCCGCGAGATCTGTGCCGATAAAAACGGGAACCTATGGATTGGTACGGAAGACGGCGGCCTTAATATGTTTAACCCGCAGACTGGCTTGTTCAAAAACTTTAAGCCAAGTGGCACCAAAACAAGTATTTCCCACTCCAATATCCACGGCTTAATTGCTGTAGACAACGAACTTTGGATAGGTACTTTTGAACAGGGATTGGATGTATTTGATATCAATACTTATCAAGTAATCAGGCGCTATCGCGCGGGATTTGCGCCGAACCAGCTAAAAAGCAACTTCATTGAAAGCCTCCTTAGAACAAGGTCGGGCGAAATCCTGGTCGGCAGTTCCGTCGGCCTCTACCGCTATAATAAAGCTACCGATGATTTTACCCTGCTTAACGAAGTGCCGGGCAATTTTCATTATTCGGCCATATTTGAAGATAAACATGGAACGATTTGGGCCGCAACACTTAGAGATGGATTATATTATTTTAATCCTGCTGCTAAAACATCCGGCGGGTATAAAAATGATCAGAATGATAAACGTAGCCTGGTCAGCAATGATATCAACAGTATCTATCAGGATAGTAAAGATAACCTCTGGATTGCTACCGAAAACGGTCTCTGTTTATTTAATAAAAAGGAACAGGACTTTGTGAGGTTAAGCAGTAAAGATGGTTTCCCTAGCAGCGTATTCTATGGCGTGCTCGAAGATCGGAACCAGCATTTATGGATCAGTACTTCTCGCGGACTGGTTTGTTATGATCCGGTTAAAAAAATAGTAAGAACGTATACAAAGTCTAATGGATTGCTGAACAATCAATTTAACTACAAATCATCTTTTCTGGATAAAGATGGAAGGATGTATTTTGGGAGTGTACAGGGAATGATTAGTTTCCGGCCAGAATCTTTCCGTCAAAATGACTTTATCTCGCCCGTTTACATTACAGGTTTCCAGATTTACAACCAGGAAATACAAATCGGTCATCAAGGCTCTCCTTTAACACAGTCTATTAACTATACCAAAGAACTTTCACTCAGCCATAACCAATCTACCTTCAGCATAGATTTCGCAGCATTGGGTTATACCGCTCCTCAAATGACAGAATACAGGTATATGATGGAAGGCCTGGATAAGCATTGGACCTATCTAAAGAAAAATAGAAAGGTTTATTTTACTAACTTATCCCCAGGGAGTTATCTGTTTCGAGTTAAAGCGGCAAATAGTGGTGGCAAATGGTATGGGCAAGAAACCATGATCAGGATTGTGATTGAACCACCTTTCTGGAAAAGCAACCCGGCCTACGCCATTTATTTCATCATTTTTGTGATCGCTAATTATTATTTTATTCGTCACTACCACCAGTGGATTGAAAATAAAAACGCAAGAAGGGCGGAAAGGTGGGAAGCTAAAAAAGAAAAAGAACTTTACCAGGCAAAAATTGAATTCTTTACTAACGTCACCCACGAAATAAGGACTCCATTAACACTCATTAGCGGCCCGCTAGACGACGTTATTAGAAAGACCGAACACCAGGCGGCCATTGCCGGCAACCTCGCAACAATGAAAAGAAATACTGAGCGGTTGATAGAGTTGACTGATCAATTGCTGGATTTCCGTAAGGCAGAGGTGAAAGGATTTAGCTTAAATTTTGTTGATGTAAATATCAGTAAACTACTAAATGATAACTATGAAAGATATCATGCTGCAGCTGTAGCAAGAGGTTTAACATTTAAAGTAAATCTTCCAGAATCTCCTTTACGGGCTTATGCCGATATAGAAGCATTGAATAAAATATTAAGTAATCTAATTGATAACGGATTAAAATATTCGGAAAAGCAACTATTAATCAGCCTTTCGGCAACTGCTGATAACTTTACCATAGATGTGAAAAGTGATGGCGCGCTTATCCCTATAGCAGCACACCATAAAATATTCGAACCATTTTACAGAATGAAAGATGCCAAAGATGAAAGAGGGACAGGCATCGGACTACCGCTTGCAAGATCATTGGCTGAGCTGCACGAGGGAACGCTGACCGTAGAGAATCAAGATAGCCAGTGGAATGTATTTGTACTTACGCTACCCATGCACCATGAAAGAGAGTTTAACATTAATACCCATGCAGAGGCAGAGGTTATGCAGGCTGCACCAGTTTTAACTGCGACTGGCGGAAGTGATTTGCCTACAATCCTACTTGTGGAAGATAACCTGGAGATCAGGAATTTTATCACTGCCCAACTGCTGCCAGATTTTGTAGTTAGGCAAGCTGCAAATGGAGAAGAAGCACTGCGTGTTTTAGATCAGACGAGCGTCCATCTCATCGTAAGCGACATCATGATGCCAGTGATGGATGGTTTTGCGCTCTGTAAAACAGTAAAAGATAACCTGGATTATACGCACATCCCAATCATCTTGCTTACGGCCAGTAACTCTCTGCAATCCAAAATCGAAGGACTCGAAGTAGGGGCAGATGCCTATATTGAAAAGCCATTTTCTCCCGCTCACCTGCTTAAACAAATTTCCAATTTGCTGGCCAGCCGGGATAAGATAAAGAATTATTTTGCGCAATCTCCTTTAGTACATATTAAGAGTATGGCTTATAATAAGGCCGATGAAGCGTTTTTAGAGAAGGTAGCAGATTTTATCAATAAGAATATTGACAATAAACTGAATGTAGATCAATTGGCGGACCTCATGAATATGAGCCGACCAACCTTTTATAGGAAGATTAAGACGATTTCTAATTTGTCGCCGCTAGACCTGATTAGGGTTACGCGGTTAAAGAAAGCTGCCGAATTGCTTAGTGAAGGTATTTACAGCATACAGCAGATCGCCGGTATGACTGGTTTTGGTTCACAGGCACATTTTGGGAAAAGCTTTCTAAAGCAATTTGGGATCTCACCGCTAGATTATGTAAACTCTGGTAAAAAAGCCGCTGCAGAGCGGTAATAACAATTAAATAGTTAAAAAATAACACCTATAAAATTATACAATATGATCATTTCTTTTAAACACACCTATTTTGTACTAACAGCTGCGGGATTGATGTTACTGGCAAGCTGTAACTCTTCTGATAAAAATCTTGTCAGTACAGATAGTACAGCAGTTGCATCGGCAGCACCAGCCGAAGAGCAATTCAAAAAAATAATAGATGGTAAATCTGTTGGTCTCTATACGCTTACTAATAAAAATGGAGCGAAGGCAATGATTACCAATTATGGCGGCAGGATAGTCAGTCTATTTATTCCTGATCAGGAAGGCAAACTTGTTGATGTAGTTGCAGGCCTTGATAGTGTAGAAGGCTATCAGAAATCTACAGAACCTTATTTTGGTGCCACTATTGGCCGCTTTGGAAACAGGATTGCAAAAGGTAAATTTATGCTGGATGGTAAGGCTTATACAATTTTCACAAACAACGGCAGTAATACTTTGCATGGCGGGAAAAAAGGTTTTCAAGCTGTAGTATGGGATGCCAACCAGCTTAATCCTGAAAGTTTAGCACTAAGTTACTTTTCTAAAGATATGGAGGAGGGTTTTCCAGGAAACTTAACAGTTAAAGTAACCTATCAATTAACGGATGATAATGAACTGAAAATTAGCTATACAGCTTCAACAGATAAGAATACGGTAGTAAACCTTACCAACCATGCTTTCTTTAATTTAAACGGCGAAAGCAGCGGTACCATTTTAGGTCATGAAATACAAATTAATGCCGATCAGTTTACCCCTGTCGATTCTACCCTTATCCCAACTGGCAAACAGGTTGCTGTGAAAGGGACACCTTTTGATTTTAATGAAGCTAAAACCATTGGGGCGGAAGTTAATGCGAAGAATGATCAGCTGGTAAATGGTAAAGGATATGACCATAATTATGTATTGAAACCGCATGCCTCCAAAGATCCTGTAGCTGTAGTTACCGGAGATAAAAGTGGTATCGTGATGAGTGTTTATACAGATCAGCCGGGATTGCAATTTTACAGTGGGAATTTTATGCTGGGGCAGAACAAGATGAAGGGGAACCATAAAGATGACTTCCGTACTGCATTTGCACTAGAAACGCAGCATTTCCCAGATTCGCCAAACCAACCTTCTTTTCCTTCTACAGTATTAAAGCCAGGAGAAACGTATAAAACAGAATCAACTTATAAGTTTACAGTCAAACATTAGTTTTAGTTAAAGTACCCGATTTGTTATAGCTGATAACGCAGCAAACGTTTTAAGCTGTGCAAATCGGGAATCTAAAACAGATTTCTTCTTTTCTAGATGCCGGTTTTGTTTTAGGATTTAACTTTGGGCTTACTAGCTATGTACTGCTTGCCTAAAAAGGAACCAGGCGATAATCAGTGTAATAATAACATTGAAAAGCTGTGCAATCAGGAAGGCATACAGCGGCATCTTATTTTCGTTTTTAAACAGATCCTTAAAATTAGTTTCTAATCCAATACTTGTAAATGCCAGTGTAAACCATGCATTTTGCAGATTTTTCAAACTATCCTTTACCGGGGCAGCAATTGCAGGACTCAACAAGAAAGAAAACAATACCGAAGCTCCAATAAATGCCAATACAAACTTTGGGAACCTTTCCCATATCACCTTTAAGGTCGGCTTTTCTACCGCATCTGCACCTTTAGCAGTTTTATTATAAGACCAGTAAATACTAATTGCAAAAGCTGCTATACCTAACAATACATTTTGTGAAAACTTAACAATCGTACTGATCTTAAGTGCTTCTTCTCCAACAAGTGTACCCGAGGCTACTACTGCACCCGTAGTGTCGATACTTCCACCCAGCCATGCACCAGTTATCTGTTGTGGAAAATGGAAATAAGCCGCGATGTAAGGCATAAAGATCATCATGGGAATAGCGGTAATCAATACCATGGAGATGACGTATGATAACTTTTTAGGATCTCCTTTTATTGCACCTGAAGTAGCAATTGCTGCAGAAACCCCGCAAATCGATACCGCGCTGGAAATCATCATGGTCAGCTCATCATCTACCTTTAATTTTTTACATAGCCAAAAAGCGAAATACCAAACTGACAGCACTACGAGCAGTGCCTGCATCAGGCCTAAAGAACCTGCTTTTAAAATATCAGAGAAAATCACAGTTGTGCCCAGTAGTACCAAACCAATTTTGACAAACAATTCTGTAGCTAACGTATCACGGAACCACTGTGGCAATTTGAATAGGTTACCAATGATTAGCCCAATCACCAGACTGAAGATTACCGCTTCTAAATTGATCGACTTAATAAAGGCATTTCCTGCCACTACCAAAGCGATAATGGTTAAAAGATAAACTGCTGGAAAACCGATCAGAAAGTTCTTTACTGATTTACCAGTCAGCAGCGCCCCAATTGCACCGACAATAAATACAAAAATAAACTGGATAACCAAAGTAGTCAGGTTAGCAGCACTGAAAACATTTAAACTTAATTCAGCAATGGTGCTCCATTTATAAACAGGTACTGGAACAGCGTAAAAAAACAGAGAAAAAAGGATAACGAGCGCACCCAATATTACAACAGTCCAGTCCTCATGCAAAGTAAAACGTTTAGTTGTTGTAGTCATAGTCTAACAGTTTAGGAATAGTAATTTTAAATATGTCTTTCATGGCCTGTTTGGCAGCATAATAACCACACATCCCATGCACACCGCCTCCCGGGGGGGTAGATGACGAACAAATGTACACACCTTTTGCAGAGGTGCGGTAAGGAGATATTCTTAATGCCGGGCGTGTATACAGCTGCCCGATATCAATAATGCCCCCGTTGATATCACCACCGACATAATTGGGATTGTAGGCTTCAACTTGTACTGTATTCATCGTATGTTTAGCCAGGACCGTATCTTTAAAACCGGGAGCGAAACGTTCAATTTGATTCTCAATTGCTGCAGTCATATCTTTAGTAGAACCATGCGGGACGTGGCAATAAGCCCATGCTGTATGTTTCCCTGATGGCGCACGGCTGGCATCGAACAAACTTGATTGTGCGAGGAGCACAAAAGGTTTTTCCGGATGCACATTATTTGCAGTTTGCTGCTCTGTCCTCGCAATCTCCGCAAAAGTATTACCTATATGTACCGTTCCTGCACCAAAACAGTTTGCTGCTGTAAATGGAATAGGAGCAGACAGCGCCCAATCTACCTTAAAAACACCCATACCGTAACGGTAATGGTTCAGCTGCCATTTATAGAGTCCGGATAGCTTACTGCCGGCAATTGCTAATAGCTGTTTTGGCGTAAGATCTAGTAAAACAGTTTTTGCAGGAGGTAGTTCATCTAAAGATTTAACCATAAAGCCAGTTTGTATCTGTCCGCCTAAAGAGACAAAGTAAGCAGCAAGCGCTGTAGCTACTTTTTGTGAACCTCCTTTGGGTACTGGCCATCCATGCACGTGGCCTACAGCAGCTAACACCATTCCAATTGCCCCCGTGGCAAAATTAGTAAGCGGTTGAATGGAATGTGCAGTCATCCCTGCCCATAACCCTCTTGCTTTTTCTGTACGGAATCTTTTCGCAATTTGTGCGGCCGACTGTAATGCTGTGATTCCGAATTTAGCTAACAATAATGGATAGGCAGGAAATTTAAGCGGGGAAAGTATATCGCCGGCTAATTTTTCCCAATCCCTAACCAATGGTCCGATCAGATTCAGGTATACAGCTTTATCTATTCCAAGTGATGCTGCAGTAGCGTCAATTGATCTGGATAGGAAAGCAGCTGTACCATCATCAAATGGATGTGCTGCTGCCAAGGGCGGCTCAATAAATTCCAAGCCAAATTCCTGTAGCGGCAGAGAAGCGAAAAAAGGGGAAGCTACGGCCATAGGATGTATCGCAGAACAGATATCATGTTTAAAACCAGGTAAAGTCAACTCCTCTGTACGGAGGCCGCCGCCAATTGTGTTTTTTCCTTCAATTAAAAGCACCGAAAGCCCCGCTTGCTGCATAGTGATTGCAGCAGCCAGCCCGTTAGGTCCGGAGCCTACAACAATCGCATCATATTCCTTATCTATTCTCTCCATTATGGTATTTGCTATGCTCAAGGTAGCACATTACTGGTTAGCCAGGAAATTAAGTTTCGAAATCAAATTAAATCGAAGCCTTTCATATTACTTATCAGATTATAGATTAATCTATTTTATTTAAGTGCCATCTGGAACTAGCGTAGAGTTGATTTTTTATATAAGTTTAATTTTAATATTCAAATCTAAAAAATATTGTTTGATGGCGTAATCCTTTTCTGCAAAATAAATATGTTAACAAAAAGTGGCGATTAACGAATTATAACTGACCTTTATGTAGTAGAAACTCGTATATATAACTTGTATTGCCTTTGGTATTGGTAACCATAGAAAAGGGTCCAGTTTATTACTGAACCAAATTTAGACTGGCATTAAAAGAAATGTTGAATTTTTATTTCTATAAAACAAATGGAAACTAAAGGATATTACAAGAATATAAAGGCATCCCTAAAAAATCACGATATTAAAAACGTCGATAGCATTTGTAAAGAATTTGCTGCACTTCTTTACAGTACAGATGATTTACTTGATATCAGGTACACAGAGAAAATAATTCTGGAATTGCGTAATCACAACCTGTTTAGTTTGTTGCAATTGATCAGTGAGGCATTAATACTAACAGGGCGGGCCACAGATGAAATTAAGTTTCAGTACTGCCAGTCTTTCATTGATCAGCATGAAATAGCATCCGTTTTTCGGGTTTCAAAAGAGCAGAAATTTGATTCGATACTTCGTGATAAAGTCACCGGCAATATAAATCAACTACATTGGGGATCCTGGAGGCAACATAAAAATTGAAGATTACTTTCCTTTCTTTGTTCTATTATTTAAAATGATAATTGTGATGATATAAATAATCACTATAGCCATGGGAATAAATACAAATCTGTTTGCTGGAAACAAATACCAAAGTGCCAATACAGTGATTGTACGAACGAGCGAATGAAATGTACCCACCCAATGATCAATAATCCAACTCAGGGGAAGCCACATTAAACCTGTTAGTATTCCTACGGTTAACGGGAGAGAAGTATAGTTTTCAATAAAAAATGGAATTGAGATGGAGTAGACTAAAATTGCTTGTGCAACGATATAAAAAAACAGGGTGTCAAAGGCATTTTTCGGCTTATTTTTATTAAGAAAATCTTCACCAGTTAGTTTGGAGATGCCCATCCCTAAATAAACAATTGAGCCTGTTGCAATAAATAGTACCCAAACGGTAATTTCGTCCGAAAAAAATAAACCCGAAATAAGCACTATTAACCAAGCTATTAAACCAGCAATTGGAGTAGCCAAAAGCTTACTCTGTTTGAACTCGTTTTTTTGTTCTTCAAGTGTCCTTATCTTTATTTCCATACTTTATTATTTTTCAGTTCTATTCAGAGCGTAAGATAAATGTCTGGTTTTAGCAAACGCTTCCAATGGTCCGGTGTAAATATTTATTGATTAGGAGTTTTTTGCGCAATTTCAGCTGTTTATTGCCCCAAAACTCATACACATTTAAATAAACAAGATAAGTATTTTAATTTACAAAAACTTGCGTATAGCACAGGCTAGTGATGTTCCTGTGTAGCTCAGCTAGTTTTTGCTGCAAAGGTTGGATATCATAACAAAAATATGTTCGGCTTGTGTGGAAAATGCAGGAGTAGAAGAATTTACTGAGCGAAGTATTTACTAAAGATTACAACAGCCAGTACGATTATTGAGAAGATTTCCATCTGAATGTACAGGTAGTCAGAAACAAATATTTATCTTTTGCTTAAATGGATCTTAACGTATATTTTTTCTTATCCTGCTCAATGATTGCTGCGTAATCCCCAAATAAGAAGCGATGTGAGAAAGCGGGATACGATTTACAATAGTGGGAAATTGTTCAAAGAACGATAAATAACGCGTAGTTGCATCTTCTGATACCAACGGGCTCCTTCTTTCGATCGTTTTTAATAAGCAATTTTTTAAGATGAGCCCAGTAATAGCGTCCCAGCCAACAATTGTATTTCCGATCTCGTCCCAATCTTTCTTTGAAAATACAAGCAGTTTACAATCGGTAACTGCCTGTATATACTCTGACGCCAAAACCTGTGCCTCAAACTTTTGTTGATCCGAAACAAAATTGTTTTCGTCTATGAAGTGATGGGTGATTTCCTCGCCTTTATTATTGTAATAGCAAAAGCGAACGATACCTTCAAGAAGAAATCCTACATGTCTGGGGACCTTTCCGGCTTCCGAAAAATATTCCTCCTTATGAAGTCGAAGTGTTTTCGATTTACTCTTAATGAAATCTGTTTGCTGCTTGTTCAGATTTCCAAAATGTAAAAGGTAATTGATGAAATCTTCCATAGGTTACATTTGAATTTAATCTCGGCAGGTTCTAATTTATCGGGCTCTCTGATACGTATTTTATCGATGCCAGTTTTTCTCCCAAACATCGTCATATTCCGCAGGATGACGGCGGAACTGCAAATTGACGTAGGGGCAAAGTGGAATGATTTTCAGGTCTTTTTCCTTAGCGTAGCTAACCAGCTGGTCAAGCAATAATTTTGCAAACCCCCGGCCTTTAAATTCCGGTGAAACCTCTGTGTGAAAGACGGTCAGCCTTTTATCAGTGACGGCTATATCCATTTTTCCGGCTTTGATATCATTTGTAAATAGCTGAACCTCTCCACGGGCTTTACCCGTAAAAATTACTTTTGTACTTTCCATTATTTGAGCATCTCCTTATTGTAACTATTTTTACAATGCAAAGTTCAGCAACAGGGATATAAAGGAAGATGATATTTGTCGGAAAAGTAAGTAGACTTAGGTCTACTTATTGAAGTGCACAAAGCGGAGAAGCTTGTTATTGTTTAAAGTGCTGACGTTTTACACGGCTAAGCGTATCCTTATTGAGACCCAAATAGGATGCGATGATATGCTGTGGAAAACGATCGAGAAGTTCAGGATAACACTCCATAAAATCGGTATAACGCTTTTCTGCAGTGGAACTTATAGCAGAAGTAAGTCGCCGGTTATTCGCAATTTGGTTCCGCTCGTCAATTTGAAATTTCATTTCGGAAAAGGCCGGTACTTTATCTGTCAGTTCAAGCGCACCTTCCCTAGTAATATAAAGCAGGTCGCAATGTTCCCAGGCATCCACATTATAAATACTGGGCTTAACCATGATAAAGCTCTCCAAATCACCCATCCACCAGTTCTCCACACCCAGCCTTACGATGTGTTCAATGCCTTTATCATCTACTGAATACATTCGCATTGCACCTTTAACAATAAATGCAAAGTTCTTGCAATAGTCACCTGCCTGCAGCAAAAATTGTCTTTTCCTTAATCTGGAAGGAACAAATATCCGCCGCATTAATGCCTTTTGCTCTTCTGTGAGTTCATCGGAGCTAAAATGTTTCAGATAGTTGAAAAAAGCCTCATGCATATTAACCTGCGTATATTAAAATTTTAAATTTGACATTAAATAATAACTAATAGTTACAGCAAATATAAAGTTAAATGTTTAGATTTACTAATACAGACGCCGTCGTGCTGATGTAACCTATTGTCAACCTGATTTTTATCGGGCGCAAAATCTATCTAGTTGGTTTTTCTCAATAGAGCCGGATATATCGCACTGCGATTCCGTAGACAAATGTCTATGTTATTTACCGGCAAATGTCATCTTTTCCTTATTACCATATCATGAAATTTGTTTTATCGATCACAAACTAATTATCATGAGAATAAGTAAAGTTTTATTTTCTGTAAAGTACTTCACTAAACAGCCTTTCTACTATTGAATAATCGCTATAGGGGAAAGACCTCATAAATGAAGCACTATGTGTTAATATGGTTTGAAGCAATATCGGTTTTTAATACTGCATTTTAATTCAATTTAATAGTTAATTATACAAAATCAACAACATGTCAAAAATCGCAAAAACAGGGCTAGAAGCCTTGCTAACTCCGGAAAATAGTATCTTAGTATTGATTGATCACCAACCGTTCCAGTTCACAAATTTGAACAGCCACGAACCTACAATGGTGATCAACGCCGTAACAGGTCTTGCCAAAGCTGCTAAAATTTTTAATGTGCCAACAATTTTGACCACAGTTATAGAAGAACGTGGCGGTTTAATCATTAAACAGATCCAGGATGTTTTCCCTGAACAGAAACCAATCAACCGTACTTTTATTAATACATGGCAGGATCCTGCTGTTACCGACATTGTAGCAGCAAGTGGTCGCAAGCAACTGATTATAGCAGGTCTATGGACAGAGGTTTGTGTGGCAATGCCAGCGATCCAGGCAGCTGGTGAAGGGTATGATGTATTCGTAGTTACAGATGCGTCTGGTTCAGTTTCTAAAGAAGCACATGATATGGCCGTTCGCCGTATGGAAGCACATGGTATTACGCCGATTAACTGGCTGGCTGTTACTTCAGAATGGCAGCGCGACTGGGCCCGTCTTGACACCGCAGGTCAGGCGTCTGGTTTGATGATGGAACATGGCGGCGCAAGTGGAATTGCCTATGCATGGGAAGTGCAGCTATTAAATACTCCTGTAGCAGTAGAGCAATAACAATAAAAAAAGCAACATCCTGATTGATCCGGGATGTTGCTTTTTTTTTGCGATCACTGACCGATGTAGAAATCATCATGATTGAAGGTGATGTTATCCAGGTCTGAAATGAATAAATAAAAAAAGAGATATTATGGAAATAGGGATAGATAGTTTCGCCTCGGCAATGTATGGCAGCAAAGAACTGGGCAGTGTAGAAGCCATGGAACAGTTGCTGGATAGAATAGTAGCGGCGGATGAGGCAGGGCTCGATATTTTCGGTATCGGTGAACATCATAAAAAAGAATTTTTGGACTCTGTTCCTGCGGTTATACTTGCAGCAGCGGCAGCGCGTACAAAACAAATCCGTTTAGCGAGTGCAGTAACCGTACTCAGTACTTCAGACCCAGTCCGCGTGTTTCAAAATTTTGCGACGCTGGATATCATTTCGAAAGGCCGTGCTGAGATCGTTGTAGGCAGGGGTTCGGCTATAGAGGCATATCCTTTATTCGGATATAATCTGAATGACTACGATGCTTTATTTAAAGAAAAATTAAGATTGCTGCTACAGATCCGCGATGAAGAATTCGTTACCTGGTCGGGTAAGTTCAGGCCGGAAATGAAAAATCAGCCTGTATATCCGCGCCCGGTTCAGGAGAAGTTACCAGTCTGGGTAGGTGTAGGCGGAACGCAGCAATCCTTTGTGCGTGCAGGTATGCTTGGGCTACCTTTAATGGTCGCCGTTATTGGTGGTGAGACGGAGCAATTCAGACCGTTGGTAGACCTTTACCGGAAATCGGGCAAGGAAGCGGGGTTCGGTCCGGAGCAATTAAAAGTTGGTCTGCATTCACCAGGCTATGTTGGTGAGGATGACGGGGCGGCTATAGCTGATTATTATCCCGGACATGCCGAGATATGGACCAAAGCAGGCAAAGAACGCGGCTGGCCGCCTGTTACGAGGAATCAGTTTAACATGCAGGTAGCTCCCAAAGGGGTATTGGTTGTAGGCGGACCAGAAACTGTTGCTGAAAAGCTTTTACGGCATAGCGAAGCGCTGGGAGGGGTAGATCGTTTTACTTTTCAAATGGATAATGCAGGCCTTACCCACAAGCAACTATTACGGTCGACCGAGTTGATTGGTAAAAAGGTGATCCCACTGATCAGGAATAAGAGTTAAGCTTAAATACTTACTTCCCTGTAAGACGGTCTGATTAAACTAATTTATACAGATTTTTACGAACATCATATTAAATAAATGAAAAAGAAAAGCAGTTTTTCTACCCAGGGTCAAAGGGCAGATATTGGCGATCTGGTGATCTACCGTATATTAGCGAACAGGTATGCTGACGCGGTCGGGCCGTTTGTGTTTTTAGACCATGTCGTTCCAAATATCCAAACCAAAATTAACAAAGAAGGGACTGGTGCGCATCCGCACCGTGGCATAGCTACATTAACTTATATCTTGAATGGCGAGGATGAACATTTTGACAGCGCAGGGAATTATGCCATTGTACATTCGGGCGGAGTTCAATGGATGAATGCGGGAAATGGGATCGTCCATGATGAAACGCTGAATTATGATTCCAAAACGGATTCTAAACTGGTCCATGGATTTCAATTCTGGATCAATCTCCCTTCAAAAATTAAAGCAGAAAAACCAGCCTATTTATCTATTGAAGGTAACGAAGTGCCTGTCAAATCATTACCTGACGGAAAAGGTTGGATCAAAGTGATCGTGGGGTCTTTCGAAGAATTAAATGCTGTAATCCCTAATTATTCTGAACAGTTTTTATATCATATTCATTTGGAGCCCGGAACTACTTTTTCCACTGAATTTGCCGACCAAATAGAAGTTGCTGCTTATTTGCCTGAACTCCCAGCTTTCCTGAATGATGAAAAGTTCAATAAGGGTGATTTTATTGAATTTGACAGAGACGCCGGAAGTATAGAATTTAGAAATGATAACCAGGAAGCCTGTGATCTTTTACTATTTGGCGGCGAGCGCTATCAGGAGCCAATCTTTGCAGAAGGTCCTTTTGTTATGAATTCCAAGCTGGATACCGCCCTTGCCTACAGGGATTTTTATAATGGTGATTACGGCAAAATAGATTATGATAAGCAAAGGAAAAAGGGTTAACAGCATGATTTTGCATAGATAAGATAAGAAAATGGAGAAAGAAAGAAAATTTAAGATAGGTGATGGTGTGCTGACGATCGCCGGACCTATGCGGGATATTTATGGTACGGTTGTTTACTTTGATGAAGATTCAAGCCAGTATCTGGTACGATTCACAGAGAAACAGCAATTGTATTATTTGGAAGAACAGATGACCCTTTGGGATAAATAAATTCGGTCCTGCCGTATAGTTGAAGTACTTGTAAAATTATGCTGGTCAAGAATGTCCAAAATTTGATCTGCTTTAATTGAATTATTTTACGTATGAAAAATGTGACCGTCGAATGGCTGCAAGCCATTGAGAGTTTAAAGGATGTACCTGATGATCAGTTACAATGGTTTATTGACCGTGGGACCGTACTTCAATTGCCGGCCGGAGAATGTATATTCAGACCTGGCGACTTGATACCGGGGCCGTTTCTGATCATTTCAGGAAAGGTGATGCTGTGCATGCCGTGCGGACAGGAATTGCAGGAGGTAGCGGTCTATGAGGCTGGTGCAATCGGCGGTAATTTGCCGTTCTCGCGCGGTAAAGTTTCCAGTGTGGTTACCGAGGTAGTAGAAGACCTGACCTATCTCCAGTTTCCGCAAGGGGAGTTGGACGAGATGATCCGGTCTCAATTTAGCTTAACACAGGCTTTGGTGCATGTAATGGCTAATCGTATTCGGGAATATACCGCTTTCGAGCAACAGAGCGAAAAGATGATGGCTTTAGGTAAGCTTTCAGCGGGCCTGGCCCACGAGTTGAACAACCCGGCTGCGGCAGTAGTCCGCGGGTCTGCATCATTATTGGAACATTTGAAACTAGTGCCAGATGCTTTCAGGCAAGTCATGTCGCTCCAATTAGATGTTAAGGATATGAATTACGTGACCGATCAATTGTTCGGCGCGCTTTCCAAAACAGAAAAACCGGTACTTAGCATGATGGAGCGTTCGTCTTTGGAAGATGATTTGGTAGACTGGCTGGAGGATCACGAAGTAGTCTCAGCGGCCGAGATTGCAGAGAACTTGGTTGATTTCGGCTTTAGTGAAACAGACTTAGATGATATAAAAGCTCATATTCCAGCCGACGCAACTTCAACAGTGTTGAGCTGGATTAACAACAATTTACTGACAGAGAAAATAGTGTTGGATATACATGAGGCTTCCGGCCGGATTGCAGATCTGGTTGGTGCTGTAAAGAAGTTTACACACATGGACCAGGGACACGGAAAACAATACGCTGATATCCATACCGGTATCCGCAATACGCTAACTATGTTGCAGTACAAGATCAGAAATGGCAATGTGCAGCTCATCGAGAATTTTGATACCGGTTTGCCAGCAGTTAATGCGATGATAGGTGAGCTAAACCAGGTTTGGACCAACCTTTTGGATAACGCACTGGACGCGATGGAACCCAACAATAAAAGTCAGCTAACCATTACAACGGGCCTGGTCAAAGATCACGTTCGTGTAACCATTTCAGATAACGGTCCCGGCATCCCGGAAGATGTTAAAAGCCGGATATTTGACCCCTTTTTTACTACAAAACAAATTGGTAAGGGTACCGGACTAGGTTTGGATGTGGTGATGCGGATTATTAAACAACATAAAGGTGTCGTAAAGGTACAATCCAAACCCGGGCAAACAGATTTCATTGTGGAGCTTCCCATCAATGGATAAAGAACACTACTTTTTAATTTTTAACCTACTACCACTAATGAACTTATGAGTCTACCAATAATATTCTGTATAGATGACGATGCCCAGGTATTAAGGGCGATTACCCGCGACTTGAAAAGCCGCTACCGGGACCGTTACCGGATCCTAAGTACCATAAGTGTAAAGGAAGCGCTAGAAAGTTTACTTGAATTGAACAATAAGGGCGAGGCCGTTGCTCTATTCTTGTCAGACCAGCGCATGCCCGAAATGCAGGGCGTGGATTTTCTGGTTAAAGCCATGCAGTATTTTCCAGAAGCAAAACGGGCGCTGCTAACCGCTTATTCTGATAAAGATTCTGCAATTAAGGCAATTAATGAAGTAAAGCTTGATTACTACCTGGTTAAACCCTGGGACCCGCCCGAAGAAAGATTGTTCCCGGTGATAGATGATCTGCTTCATGACTGGCATTGTGATTATCATCCGGTTTTTAAGGGCATCAAGGTGATCGGTTATCAATACACTCAAAGTTCTCATGAGATCAAAGATTTCCTGGCCGGCAACCTGGTGCCTTACCAATGGATGGACATTCAGACGGATAAGGAAGGGCAAAAGTTATTGATCAATAATGCCCTTAACGAAGCCGATCTGCCGGTGGTGTTTTTAGAGGATGGCAACTACCTGACCAAACCTAGTTTATTAGAACTTGCAGGTAGTATTGGTCTAAACCCTAAGCTCGAACGTCAGGAGGTTTATGATGTAGTAATTATTGGTGCTGGCCCTGCAGGACTGGCCGCGGGCGTTTATGGTGCATCGGAAGGATTGAAGACCTTGCTGATCGAACGCCGTGCCCCGGGCGGGCAAGCTGGCAGCAGTTCACGTATAGAGAACTACCTGGGTTTTCCTACTGGTTTAAGTGGAGCCGAACTAACCCGACGTGCAATGACACAAGTAACACGTTTGGGAGCCGAGTTCCTGTCCCCGCTGGCAGTGCGGTCTATTGAGCATAAGGATGGGTATAAAAAGATTATGCTCGATAACGATGAATATATTGTTACCCGAAGTGTGATTATTACTACTGGAGTTGATTACCGCAAACTGGAAACTTTGGGTATTGCCGAATTTACAGGCGCCGGGATTTATTACGGGGCGGCCATGACCGAGGCTACTGCTTGCAAAGACAAAGAGGTTTATATAGTAGGCGGTGGAAACTCTGCCGGGCAGGCTGCGATGTACCTGTCTAAATTTGCTAAGAATGTTTATATCCTCGTCCGAAAAGATGATCTGACAGCAACCATGTCGGCATATCTGATCCAACAGATTGCTTCAGAGGATAATATACATGTAAAACCAAGATCAGAAATTGCAGCTGCTTACGGTTCAGATAAGTTGGAGAGCCTGGATATCAAGTCCTCTGATTCTCAAAAGGTAAGCAGTTACCCAGCGGATGCGCTTTATGTTTTCATTGGAGCCAAGCCGTTTACCGATTGGATCGAACTGGGCGTTATCAAAAATGATAAAGGCTTTCTGGAAACTGGACACAACTTAAAAGCTAATGTAGATTTTTCCAGGATTTGGAAACAAAAACGTGATCCCTACCTGCTCGAAACAAGTTGTCCGGGTATTTTTGCAGCAGGCGATGTGAGGGCCGGTGCAATGAACCGTGTAGCCTCAGCGGTAGGTGAGGGTTCTATGGCAATCAGTTTTGTACATAAGTATTTAGCCGAGGTAAAATAGTGGTAAATACAAAACAAAAGATAAAGTTCATTTAACATCCATCAATTATGTCACGTTTCAATATGTCTTGCTGGTCGATTATACTTCTGTTGTGTTATTCTGCATTCACAGTAAAAGCCCAGGTTTATGAAAAAGTACCGGAACTACGTGGAGACATTGTTGTCTTTCCGATCACCCTCATTAATGCTTATCCTTTCATTGCAGGAACAGTAAATGGAGTAACAGGCAAATTCATGTTCGATACCGGATTTGGAATATCCATTGCACTGAATGATAATTTTGTCAAACTAGCTGATAAAAAAGTGAAAGGTTCCGGTGTAGTATCTAGTGGACAGACTTTCAAGACCAGTATAAATGATACGGTACGGGAGGTTAAGTTTACAAATGGCATTTCTTATCGGAATCTGGAAAAGATCAGTAGTGGAAACTATGATTTTCTACAGCACAACATCACGCCAGACTTTCTCGGCTTTATTGGTCATAAGTTCTTTAAAGATTATCTTTTTAAAATAGATTATCTCCACAGAAAGGTTACGTTTTATAGAAATTTACCCGAACGCAGCATTTCCAGGGACTTTTTAGCGAATGAAAAGGTTTTGGCCATTATCAATTTCGAGAGTGGCAAATTAGAGAATCATCCAATGGTTAAGTTAAAAATAGATGGGACCGATGTTTTAGGAGAATTTGATTCAGGCCAGAATGGATTATTGCAATTGGATGTTCCATCTACTGAACGACTTAAAAGCAGAGGCGCTGTCGTCCGCTCCGGCACAGATAGCGGCGGAGACACATTGCTGACCGTGAAAAATATCATTATGGACGGAAAATTTAAAACTACTTTGAAAGGACTAGAATCCTCTACATTAGAAGGTACTAAGGTCATAAGAAAAGAACTTGGAATTACTGCACCTAACCTGATGACTATTGGTTACCGGTTCCTGTCACAATACAAAACTGTTTGGGATTACGATAAGAAAAAAATTTATATTCTGGAATATTGATATGTCGCTGAAACGGTAAGCGGACAGTCATTAGTTGCTTTGCAATGAGCATAAAATTTATGCAAAATAAAAGATCCACTTGCAAAGGTGGGTCTTTTATTCGTACCGATGCCTTAAGGTTACGTTATTTTACTACAGTAGCTTCTAACTCAACTTTTAACGTTTCGAATAAGCTCTTCACTTCCAAAAGCGTAAGTGCTTGTTTGACGTTATTTTTGGCTGCCCAATCTTGAAAAATTTTAAAATGCGGCCAAAGCTCCTCAGTCGATGTCGTATATATATTTAAGCGTACGATTCCATCAGGTTTGTATCCTGCTTTACTAATTACCGTTTCTAAATTTTGCAAGGCTTTAGTGAGCTGAGTTTTCATATCTTCATCACTCGATACTCCATCATCACTAATAGCCGTTTGGCCGGAAATGTAAAGTGTACTTTCTACATTTTTTGCTTCAACAGCCTGTACATAACTGCGTTTGTCTTGCCACTGCCAAGGATTAATAATCTTTTTTTCCATCTTTTCATGTTTTTGATTTTGCGCCATTACAGGTGCAGTAATTATTAGTAAGAGTACTGTTAACTTTGCTATCTTTTTCATAAAGCAGTATAAATTTATACTGCAAAAATCCAGATAACATTTGGGATCAGGTCTTGATGAATCTCACAATTATCATGTGAGGTATATCACAATATTAATTAAACCGGCTTAAAGTTTCACGGGATACACCAAGGTAGGCAGCTATCTGACTTTTTGGTACCCGCTGAATGAGGGATGGGTTTTGTTTAAGCAATTGTTCGTAACGTTGTTTTGCATTAGCGGTTAATAACGAGATAATACGCCTTTGCGCACCAAGAAAACCGAAGTTTGCTTTTTCGAGAAAAAACCTTTCCATCTTCTGCAATCCATCACATAGACTGCGGTAATTTTCTAGCGTTAAACAGAGTACTTCAGTATCTTCCAGGCATATCAGTGACATGGTAGACAGTGTTTGTGTATAATAGGCTAGAAAATCGTTTTCCCACCAATCTTCCATAGCAAATGAAATAATATGCTCCTTTGCCGTATCGTCAATATATACCAGCTTTAACAGTCCGCTCAAGATAAAAAAATGGTACTTTACGGGGTCTCCTTCCTGAATAAGAAATTGATGTTTTTTATATTTTTTAGCAGTGAAATGGCCCGATACAAATTCATACTCCTCGTCGTTAAGGGGTACGATCTTCTCTATATGTTCTCTTAGCCTTTGCTGCATGTCCTTTAATGATTGCTTTAATAATAAAGGTAATTATCTCTACTCTTAAAAAGGGAGAAAAGTAACATAAAACGTTGTATCTTGATAATTACCACTTTTGTAATCTGTAAAAAAAATTCCAAGACATGACGAAGACAAATTATTCTACTGTCCTTAATTTGGGAAAAGCAGGTGAAAAAATAATATATGGGGTTCGGTCTGCATGTGCGGGCCGAACCTGTCATTATCCTAATTACTTTCTATTGGTAAAAATGTTGTACTTGATGCCCACTGAATAAAGCATTCCTGGTTTTTTAATCTCCACTGCCGGGTCAGGTCTTTTCTTGCCTACTGGTATAGTTAGGATTGTCCAGGAATCCAGCATAGAACCACTTATATTGTTGTATTGTCTGAAATTTTGCGAAATAGCGTAGCCCGCGCTGAGGTTGACTGACCAGTTTTTGAAAACGAATCGCTCATAGTATAATTTAGTACTCCACTGAGAGGTCTGGATAAAACTGCTGTTATTATATCGTCCGGGACCGGTCTTGTCTGAAAGCCTGTAGCTATTGGTTACTCCTCTGATTCCAAAAGCTAAATAATCCTTCTCCGTAAGGGCATATTCTATTCGAAAATCTGTTGGGATCTGTCCGTAGAGATACCAGTTTTTAGAAGGATGATAATCGATCGTGATGAAAGGGCTGATCTGATGACCAAAAAACTGGTTTGAGTAAGCAGCACCAACGCCATAAAGATATCTCGCATTCTTCCTGATTTTATATTGAAAACCTATTGTTCCGCGAAAATCTTCTATGCTGATATCTTCCATATCCGAATAGATACCAAGCTTGCCAAATAGGGTTATAGATTTTAGACTGTCAAATTTATGAGTATATGCAGCCTGAAACTCAATACTGTACAATGATTCCTCTGCACTTTCTGGGAAGTTTTTAAAGGTCATACTGCCAAATTGAACTTTTCCATTCAGACTAGAACTTTGCTTTTTAAAAATGGGGAATGCCATTTCTGCATTGAATAATTTCGCGGTTGCCGAAGTATCGCCCAACTTTACAGGTATGTAATCATAGTTTATTTCTCCAATTGCCTTATGAGACTGTGCGAGGGTGCAAAAGGGGAGCAAAATTAAAACAGGCAGGATTAGCTTTAGTGTTTTCATGTCAATTGTTTAAAGAGGGATGTATATTATTTCATTATTAATTTGTAAAGGACGGGCTCAACAAAACGGGTCAGCAGCAATGAACTCAGCAGGCCGCCAATCATAACCAGGGCGAGGGGCGAGAAGAAGTCCGAACGTTCCAAAACAAGTGGAACAAGCGCGAACACGGCAGTCATGGTGGTCAGAAAAATTGGTGTAAAGCGTTCTTCTGTCGCTAACCTGATCGCCTCGTCCTTATCATGACCGGCTGCCCGCATCTGATTTGTGAAATCAACAATGATAATTGTATTTTTCACCTCAAGCCCGATTAGCGTAATGATCCCTACAAAAGCAGTAAAGGAGAAGGAATAACCGCCCAGGAAGAGCGCGACAATGGCACCTAATACCCCCAATGGGATGGCTGAGGCAACGATCAATGTTCCACGAAGGCCATTAAAGGCAAGGATCAGTACTGCAATAATGCCAAATACGGCTATGGTCAGTGCGGCAGACAGGCCGCCAAAGGATTCATCCCTCTTCTCTGCTTCGCCCCCCGCCTGATAGCTAAAGCCGGGCGGAAAGCTTAGTTTTTTAATTTTATCTAAAGCAAGATTAGTTACTTTGCTGGTTAAAAAACCTGTTTGAATATAACTGGTAATGGTGACGCTTCTCCGCTTATCATAATGCTGTAAGGAAGAAGGTGCATTTTGCAGTTCAAAGTTAGCTACCTGCAAAAGCGGTATCAGTTTTCCGGCTGCAGAGCTAACGTATATTTGCTTAAATACGTCAAAGTTATTTTTTGCTTCATTGCTAAGCGTGAGCACAATCTCAAAATTATTGCCCAGGTCATCCGTAAATTCTGATGCAGAAATGCCGGCAAATGTAGTTCTAATAGTTTTGGTAACTTCTGCGATGGAAACCCCTAGGGCAAGCGCTTTTTCATGATTGATACTGATCTTGATTTCTGCCTTCTCCTGTCCGAGCGGATTTTCTACATCGATTGTTCCCGGCGTATTTTTAAGGATATGCTCTACGCTGGCAGCGAAGGATTTGAGTTTGATAATGTCATCTCCAAAGATCCGAATCTCTATAGGTGTACCCACTCCAGGCCCCTGCATAAATTCATGAACCTGTATGTCGGCTCCCGGGTATTGCGCAAATTCTGCGCGCAGGCTATCAAGGAAAGCAGGCATACGGTCCTTATCATATTCGCCTTTGGTAAAACAAAGTATTTCTGCAGTATTTGCCTTTTGTCCGGATTGGGAAACATTGTAATAAACTCTTGGATTTCCTTTGCCAACATTGGTAGCGTAGGATGCGATAAAGTCCTTTTTTTTAAGTTTCCCTTCAATCCAGAGACAAGCTTTATTGGTCTGGGCAATGTTGCTTTCCACTGGCATCGCTACATCTATCAGAAACTGTGGCTTTTCGGAGCTTGGAAAAAAGCTGACGCCAATTACCCTGATTAGTAAAAAGCCAAAAATGACCATTAAGCTGGCTACTGCTAGTGTTGCCTTCGGCCATTTCATACAAAAGATAAGCATTCGCATAAAGGGGCCTTCATTAAATTTCATTATGGATCGGTAGAAAACGTTATCCCCGATTTTTTCCTGCAGAAACCATTTTGACAGCAGGGGTGTGAGTGTAACGGAAACAAAAAGGGATCCTGCCATGGTATAAATTACCGCCAGCGGCATACTGCGGATAAAATCCCCTGTAGAACCCTGCAAAGTTACCAGCGGCATAAACGAAAGCAGGATGCAGATCGTTACGGTAATTATAGCCCTGATTAGCTGATTAGTTCCATTGATGGCAGCGGCCTCACTTGTCTCTCCTTTACGGAGTTTGGCCACTATGTTTTCCACTACTATAATGGAGTCGTCTACCAATAACCCAAGTGCAATTACCAGCCCCACGATAGAAAACTGGTTTAAAGAATAACCCGTCACATATAAAAGGCCGATCCCGATAAAAATTGATGTGGGAATGGTAAACATCACCACGTATGATGCCCTTAAACCAAGTGGGAGCAGGGTAATCAGTACTAATAGAATGGCAATAACGAAATCGCGGTAGAGGTTATTTAGGCGGTGAGATACACTTAAGCTCTGGTCAAAAACTTTCTCTACTTTTATTGATTCGTGATGATAAAATGGTTGAATCTCCTGTTCTACCCGTTCTGTAGTAGTAAATATATTGGCATCATCCTGCTGTGTAGCCGATACGAAAATTGCCCTTTTACCATTATAACGAGCGAAATAATTGTTCTGTTCATAGCCGGAAGTAACGGTTGCAATATTTTTAAGAAACACGATCTTTCCGTTAATGGCTTTAATAATGGTGTTTCTGATTTGTTCTGCATTTTTATAATCCCCACCTAACCTGATGTTATAGCGGTTTGTGGCCACATCAATATAACCGCCAGGTAGATTGATCGATTCACTTTTTATAGCATTATTGATATCCAGCAGCGTAATGTTATTAACCGCCATTTTCGGGAGATCGATATCGACGGTGATCTGCTGCTGCGGATAAGCATCAATCACTACATCACGTATGCCCTTTACTTTCTGAATGGCGATCTGCATATTTTCTGCCACCAGCTGCATTTCGGCGTAAGGTTTGTCGTCACTTACAATTGCAAACTGCAATATATTTACGGTGCTGGTCGAACCCTGCTCAACATTTATACTTTTGATGCCGACAGGCAAATCAGGTTTTACTTTGTTCACCTCACGCTGTACTTCATCAAACTTTTTATCTACGTCTACCTTTTGAAGAAATTTTACTTTAATAGAGGCCGATCCATCATTGATTTGGGTCTTGATATATTCTATATCTTCCAGTGTGCCCAGCTGGAGTTCTAGTGGGTTCACAACTAGCTGTTCAATATCAGAAGGAGTTGCTCCAGGATATATGCAGGTAATGCTATATTGTGGCAAGGGGAAAATAGGATCTTCGCTCTTTGGCATTTTACTAAAGGACTGCACTCCCCAATAAACAATCAGTAAGAAAATACAGATGGTAAATTGCTTGTTCCGGATGAAAAACTTTGGAATGTTCATTATAAGGCTGAGTTGTGGATTTTTACTTTCTGACCAGCTGCAATTTTGTTTTTCCCCGCAATGATGACGATACTGCTTTCTGGCAGAGGGGTGCTTAGCACTACCTTGTCGCGGTTAATTTGTGAGATACCGATCCGTTGCATGCTGACTACAGATTGACTGGATACGAGGTAGACGATGCCAGAATTGGTGGTGATGTTAGATACGGTTTCCAGCGGTAGGGTAGTATAAGCCACATCTGTAGTTTGCGGCAGAATTACTTTACCGGAAAGGCCATAAACAACGGGTTGCTTACCCGGATCAAAATAAATGAAGCAGTCATAGGTAAGGGTAGTAACATCGGGCACATCTGCCATCCGGTAAATGGTACCGTTGAATGTCTTACCCGGCAAAGCATCAAGACTAATCAGTGTATGCTGGTCAAGTTTGAGCCTGATGCGGTCTTTATCTGTCACGTTAATTTTAAACACCCAATGTTTGTCCTGATCATTAGATCCGAGCGTAAAAACTACCGCACCAGAAGGTTTATATTCTCCGGCACTCACAAGCTTTTTAAGTATAATCCCCGATGAGCTGGTATAAATAGATGTTTGGCTAAGGCTGTAAGCAATAGCATTACGCTGTGCCTGTGCTGTAGCCATAGTGGTTTGGGTGTTCTGTAGTTGTTCCTGTGTGATCAGGCTGTCTTTGATCAAAGCCCTGAAACGGCCCATATCCCGTTTGTATTGTGCAATCTTAAGATCCGACTGTTGCAATTGTGCAGTTAGCTCAGCAGTGTTTAACCGGGCTAACAACTGCCCTTTATGAACAAAATCTCCCTCTTTTACATATACCTGTTCTACAGTCCCCCCGGTTTGAAATGAAAGATCAGACTGGTCGACGGTTGTAATCATGCCGCTGGCGGCTAGGGTATCATTTAGTTTACTGATTGAAGGATGAACAATGCGGACCAATGGCAGGGAGGTAAAGGCCGCCTTATTTTTTTTTTGTTTACATGCTGTCAGCCCGGCTACAATGGTGAGCAGTACGATGATAGAGATAATCTTCATTAGGGAATTAGTTTAATTGTTTTGCTGGTTTTCTTTTGGTAAGTACTTATTTTAATTTGCAGCGCATAGTACCATTTCAACCGCTCCATATCAGCTTGTTGCAGGCTGTACTCTGCATCGAGCAATTCGAGCAGTGTTGCCACACCAGCCATGAATTTGGTACGTAAGGCGCTATAATAGACCGAAGCATTTTTGTACCCGCTATTAACCGAACTGTAAATATTAAGCTGGTTAGACACATCGCTAAAGGCAGAGAGGTCGTCCATACGTAACTGGTTCCTGGTGTCCTGTAATTGTGAAACAAGGCTCCTTTTTTGAAAGAATGCCTGTCTCGATCGGGCATGTGCGGCTCCAGAATTGAAAATGTTCCATTTAAACGATATTTCCACTGCACCATAAGGAAGCCTGCCGTTACTAAAATCAATCCTGTTTCCACTTATACCACCGGTAGCTTTCAACTGGAGTATTGGCAAACTTTGTGCGCGCACCAGGTTCTTCTGCATTTCAGCTGATTTTATGGTACTTTCCAAAGCACCAACACGGTAAGCGGTTGTTGTGGTATCTGGTTCTACAATTATGCTGTAAATCCTGGCGGGGTCGTACAAGTAAAATTTATCGATCAGAATGGTGTCTTTCGGCAATTTATTGATCAAGTAGTTGAAATAAAACTGAGCTTTAACGCGACTGTTTTCTATGTCGCTCAATTGCGCCTCAACACTGCTGAGATTTGCCCTTGATTTATAAAGTGATTCTTTAGTTAGTTTTTGCTGTTGCAGCAGACTTTGTACGCTGGTCAGGTTTTGCCGGGCATTTTTTACTCCGCGTTCTACAGCTTCTTTCAGGGCAACTGCTTGTAAATATTGGAAATAAGCGTTCCTAATCTCGGCGTCAAGTTCTAGCTTGAAATCTGCTAGCTGACTAGCCGATGATTTTCTATTTTCCTCTCTGATTTTCTTGGTATATACCAGCTGCTTGTTATATATATTCTGGGTAATCTCCAAAGCAGACCTAAAGTTATTGATACCAGGGTAGTATAGTTTTCCATCTTTTGAACTGCTCATTAATATTTGGTCAAGAATACTGGCTGTTCCCCCACTTTCACTTCCCAGGTTAATCGGCTGCCGGAAATTACGCGTATAACCACCAGTCATATCAAGCGATGGCCCGAACATCTTTTTACTTTCTTCCAATGCCCATACCGAAGATTGATAGTCGAAATTCAGTTTGTCAATGTTAACATTGTGGTTCAGTCCCGCTTCAGCATAGTTGTTCAGGATTTGCTGTGCCTGGCAAAATTCTATTGATGCTGAAAGCAACAGCAGCAATATTGATGTGATACAATGTGCTTTGTTCATCACTCTCTCGGTTTATTATTGAGACAATGAACCTTATGAAGGGGGGGGACGGAAATGCAGGCACACCACAGTTTCTTTTCGATGGGAGTGCTGGTGAGGATGGATATCATAATCCAAACTTAGCTGCATGTCCTTTAAACAGGAACTGATTTAAATATGAAACCACTAAATATCCGTCTGAAAGACCTGAAAGCCGTGTTGAAAAAAAATTATATAAGGTCGTTTTTTGCTTTCGCGAGTTTACTTCTATATACCGATTCAATCTTTTAAGTATAAACAACAATCTTTAGCAGAATAACTAACGTAAGAATCCTAGTATAAGTTAAACCATTTTAACCTGATGTTTAGACGTTTCATCCGCCATCCGGGCAGTCTTATCTTTGTACTTATCAGTTAATGGCATTTATTTCTGATGTTTATGCGGATTAGGAGATAGTTTTCCCAATTTGCCGTAAGTAGGTAAAATGGTATAACGGATATATTTATGGCGACAATTTTAAAGACGAGTAATAAAGGTTTGAATGATAAATGGGTGAGGAGAGTTGGTATTCCGCTTATTGCCGTTCTGCTCGTATTATCAAGTGATGTTTCGCCCACGCAGATTACGCCCAGAATGTTTGTATTCAGAATAATCAGGAATATATTTTATGTGTTCTGTTATTGGGAAAGTAATAGGATTATCTTTATTTATATGCGTAGCAAATATCCAAACTTAAAGGACACAAGTAAACGTATTGGAATGCATATTGTAATTTTTATTATTTACATTCTGCTGTCTGCTGCTGTTTTCGCATTCATCAATATTAATCTGCCTAAAACTAATCCAGAGTCTTTCGTTTCGGAGTTTAAGGATATCGTTATAAAAAGTGTTTTATTATTGGGGCTGGTAACCGTTATCTATGAATGCGCTTATTACTTCGGCCTATACGAAACAAGCCTGTATGAGTCTGAACGGCTAAAAAAGGAATCCCTCATTTCACAATTGGAATTACTTAAAAATCAGATCAGTCCCCATTTTTTGTTTAACAGTCTGAATGCCCTGATTACCCTGGTACCGGAAGACCCGCAGCTTTCAGTTCTGTTTATACAAAAGCTGTCTAACGTATATCGGCACGTGCTCAACTTTAATGGGAAAGACGTGATTAGCTTGCAGACTGAGAAAAACTTTCTGGATGATTTTATTTTTCTTCATCAGATGCGCTTCGGTGATAACCTTATTGTGAATTATAATCTACCCGAAAACCTGGAATACCTGCATGTAATTCCTTTTACTTTACAAATGCTGGTCGAGAATGCAATTAAACATAATATTGTATCAAAACGAAAACCACTAACAATCGATATTAGCGTTACTAAAAACCATATTGTTGTACACAATAATTTGCAAAAGAAAACCTCCGGCGTAGAATCTACCAATACTGGGCTTGCTAACATAATTACACGCTATGAACTGCTGACAAATAAATTGGTTGATGTAACAGTAACATCAGAACAGTTTAGCGTGTCACTTCCCCTAATAATAACTCAAGAGAAGACATGAAGATACTAATCATTGAAGACGAGGTGCTTGCTGCCAGAAGGCTTGAAAAATTGCTAATGGAATACGATCCCTCTATTACTATTTTGGACGTGATTGATAGTGTAGAAGATTCTGTTTTGTGGTTTAAAGATAATCCGCAGGTCGATCTTATTTTTATGGATATTATGCTGGCTGATGGTCAGTCTTTTGAAATATTTGAACATGTTGAAGTAAAAACGCCGGTAATATTTACCACAGCATTTGACGAGTTTGCTATCCAAGCTTTCAAAGTAAATAGTATTGATTACTTGCTTAAACCAGTTGAATCACAGCTTTTGGGCGGTGCAATGAGAAAATTTCATTCTATGCATCCTGCGCCTGAGAATTTCAAAGCGATCATTGAATCATTAGTTTCCGGCAGAAGCAAGGAAAGCAACCAGCAATATAGAAATCGTTTCCTGGTCAAGCAAGGAGACAAATTTATTCCCATATCAGTCACAGAAGTTGCCCATTTCAGTTTTGAGGATAAACTATCCTTTTTGAATACCATTAGTAACAAAAGATATATGTTGGATTATACGCTAGATGAGCTGGATAAAATGCTTGATCCTAATGTATTTTTTCGTTTAAACCGGCAATATATCACCTCAATTTCTGCCGTCAGGTCAGTCCACAGTTATTTTAACGGAAAATTAAAGGTCTATGTAGATCCTGAAGTTTCTGCAGGTATTATTGTCAGTAAAAACCGTGCTAATCATTTTAAGCTGTGGCTTAATCACTAGACTCTGCGCTTCTCTCTGACGAAATAGCATTTTAATTCATTTACAGGCTTATTTCTACATGATTGTAAAAATAAGCCTGTAAAAAAACTATCTATTTCCACATAATTGTACAGATAAGCACTTATTTAACTGTTAAAATGCTTATTGTACATATTTGGTTTTCGCTAGAGATTCTTAATTGCTGGAGATTTCGGCAGAATTTCAGCTATTTCTTTACCAGTTCAACTCTTCGGTTTTTATACATATTAACTTCGCTATCATTTGCAACTAATGGTCGTTCTGCACCAAAGCCAGCGGCAGTAAGTCTATTCGCCGCAATACCTCTTGAAATTAATGACTTTAAAATAGTGTTTGCCCGAGCTGTAGAAAGCTTTCTATTTCGGTCAGCTGAACCGGAATTATCAGTATGACCTTCGATAGCGATTTTAAGCGTGGGATTGCTTTTCATTAAGGTAAGTATCTCGTCTACAATTTTTTGACCATCAGGGAGTAGATCTGATTTGTCTGTATCAAAGTTGATATTTAAAATGGATCTGCCATTGGCGTCAATATCTTTTTTCATCTGCACCGCTGTAGGTGCTTTTATAGTTTGTTCAAAGGCAGCTAATTCAACTACGGCTGCTTCACCGCTAGCGGTATTAGAGAATACCTGAAACATGATTTTCCCTTTCAAATGATTTAATGCGTAGAATCTAACTGGTACATTGTAGGGATCACCCACAATATATTGGTGAATAGTCATGTCATCATCTTTATTTAAAAACTTTGTTTGCTCATTAGTGAGTTTTAATTTACCTACTAGTTTGGCGCCTATGCTAACCAGGTATTTGTCGATGCTACTGTCAAACCTATATTGGTTCCATTCGGCACCCTCAGCTTTCATACGAAACTGCATCTTAGCCACTTTTCCCTCTGCATTATAGAAAGATTGCCCATTAAATATAATCAACTTGTTAAAATCGGAAAATTCAGAATACCCGGTTTTCGATGCTGTGTAACTATCGTTTTCCCCTATGTAAAATCCTTCAGGAGCAGATATGTAAGGAAAAGCACCGATATCAGTCGTCGACTGTGGAATGGTGCTCCAGTCGAAATCTTTAAATGTTTCTGTACTGGTAGCTGGTTGATCTGCGGCTGCAGGCGCTGTGTCTGTTGTTGAACTTGCTGTTTTTGTTACAGAATCTCCTGTAGCATCATTTTTATGATCTGCAGAACCGCAGCTCGTTATTACAGCCGTAAGAGTAAAGGCGAAAAATATCTTTCCGAGAGTGAAATTTGTTTTCATATTATTTTTTATCTTGAAGAAGCACAAACCATTCCATAAATTTTTAATACAATTTAGAGAAGGCTGTATCTTAGCGTAATGGAACCTAAGAAAATATCTCCTTCTCAGGCGAGAGCGATCATTCTTGATGCTGCGGGACTCGCCTCACCGATGCAGTTTGGTTTGGGCATTGATGCGGTATATAAATTAATCAGCCACCTCGGTTTTGTACAGCTCGACACAAATTATGTCGTGGAGCGTGCACATCACCATGTAATGTTCGCAAGAATTCCAGACTACGACACCCGCTGGCTCGCTGAACTGGTAGAAGATGGCCGCGTTTTCGAATATTTTACTTCCGATGCGGGGTATTTGCCAATGGAAGATTTTCGGTTTTCCCTATGTGTAAAAGATGCTTTCAAGAACCAGGGGGATCCTGTTAGCAAGCCTATTGCAAATTTAATGAGGCAGATCCTGGATAGGGTCGAGCGGGACGGATCAGTGATGGTTGGAGATTTTGATAATGACCGGCTTGAAGCAAGTTCCGGTTGGTGGGATTGGCGTCCGGCAAAGGTTGCACTCGAAAAACTGTATCTGGAAGGAAACCTGATGATCACCAGGGATAAGAAATTCCATAAAAGGTATGAACTCCCATTGAATCTGGTTCCTCAAGAAATAGATATGACTTTGCCTACGTCAGAAGAATTTGCACGTTTTATTGTACGCCGTACATTAGGTGCACTTGGGATCTCTTCAATAAAGGAAATGTTATGGAGGGCGAGAAGGGTGAAGGGTAATTTGGTAAAGACTGAACTTGATAAAATGGTAGAAGAAGGAGAAGTTTTATTGGTAGCTGTAGAAGATATAAAAGGTCCGCTTTATATGTTGTCTGATCAAAAAATCGATATTAAATTACAGGAAAGGGTCCTGATTCTTTCTCCATTTGATATTCTTAACGTATTTCGCCACAGGCTTAAGGACTTTTTTAACTTTGATTACCAGATTGAATGTTTTGTTCCTGCGCATAAACGTCTCTATGGTTATTTTTCATTGCCTGTTCTGGCAGGCGATACATTTATTGCAAGAATGGATGCTAAAGCAGACAGGAAAAAGAAGGTGCTTCTTGTCCATAATATTCATTTTGAGCATGTAGAGCTTACCGAAAATGTGCTACAGCAATTGATTTCTTCTATAAAAGCATTTGCTGTATTCAACCAGTGCCATGATGTTGTTTTCAGCAAGTCCAATAAGGTCGTTTATCTTGATCTGCTACGGGAAGGGTTTGCATAATATAACCTTGTTGTCTTTCTGAAAAACTAAATGGTAACAATCAAAAAGGTGCCTTAATCTATAGGGCACCTTAAATATAAATATTTTAGCTCATCGGTAATGGTGCTTTTGCTGAGATTAGCTTATTAGCGATTAGCTCTTTCCATAACGCCGGAGGCACTGGTTTAGTCAATGCAGCAGCATTTTCAATTGCCTGTACAGCAATACTTGCACCCGGGATAATAGAACTTACAATAGGATGTGCGGCAGCAAATTGTAAGGAAAGTGTTACCAAAGCAACACCATGTTTTGCAGAAATAGCAGCTATTTTGTCTTTTTTGCTTTGCATCTCTGCTGGTATGTCCTTGCTATAGTTAAATCGTGGTTTGCCGCCTAAAAAGCCCGAATTTAGAGGGCCACCTAATACTGCTTTAACACCTTTTTTGTCCATTGCGGGGAAAAGCTCGTTTAACGCATGCTCATGGTCTATCAAAGAATATTGTATAGCCACCAGCATCAAGTCAGGATCGGCCACTTCCATCGACTTTAAAATCGGTTCAGGGGTGTTTACACCCATTCCCCATCCTTTAATCAAACCTTCTGCCCGCATTTTGCTTAATTCAGGAAAGGCACCCTTTTGTGCAATAGCAAACTGGTCTACCCATTTAGGACCAAAGTCACCATTATCTGGTGAGAGATCATGTACAAATACATAATCAATGGAAGATAAACCCAGGCGCAATAAGCTGTCCTCTACCGAACGCCGTACACCTGAAGCAGTATAATCGTATTGGTATTTAAAATTCAGGTTGCCATACCAGAGGCTTTTAGGATCTTTTTTATAGTTTCTGTCCGCTTCAAACAATCGTCCAACTTTAGTGGAGATAACAAAATCTTTCCTTTCTTTTTCGAATAAGAAATGACCGAGCCGTCTTTCACTTAAACCGAAACCATAAAACGGAGAGGTATCATAATAGCGGATACCTGCGTCCCAGGATGCGGCCAATGTTTGCTGAATCTGTTGATTTGTGTTTTCATGGAAGCCATTTCCTAAAGCAACGCCACCCAATCCAATTTTCCCTGGTAAAACAATATCACTTTTTACCGCTACCTGATGCGTAGGTTGTGCTAAAGTATCACGCTCAGAAATTGGCTGTCCAAAGGCAAGGTTTGGTAATTGACTACTGGCTAGGGCAGCGGTTGCCAAAGTTGCACTGCTGATAAATGATCTTCTTGATTGCATGGTATTGAATTTGTATGTCTGGTAAGTTGTATTTAATCGTATCATACAAACAACAAAATCAGAAACCTAATTGTTTAAGACAATAGTTCACACCTTATCACCATATCCATTCTACCGCCATTTCCAGTCTAGCTTTACAACGTGTGTTATATTATGGTTCTTAATCATTGCATTTACCTCGTTATTTAATAATGCAACTGTTTTAGGAATGATCAGGGAAGGTCCGGTACTCACTTTCAGGAAATAATAATCATTTATTTCATTTACCAAGGTAATTTCAGAAATCTTTATATGGGTGTCACTGACCTTATCAATTATTCTGATTTGTTCATTACTTATCTCAATTTGCACGCTTTCTTTAGACTGACCATTATTGTTATTTTTGACGTGTCTGGAATAATGTCTTTTATGGCGCCATCTTAGGTAAACATTTCCAAAGCAAAGAACCAGCAACGTACAGAACAGACCATAGTACAGCAGGAAAATCTCATCTTTTAAATAGCCATAACAGATTGTTAAAAGACTTAGAGCGAGCAGAATAAAAAAAGATTTTTTGCGTGATTTGATCTTTACTGGATTGGTAGATGCTTCATGTAATTGAAACATAATATAGTCGTTTTCAGTAAGGGTGAAAGTGTGCATATAGTACGTATGGTTAATTATCGATCTTTAACCCGATCGGATGTTTTGATTTTCTAAAATTATGCAGTTTGTAGTTATGAATGAACATCTTTATTGAATCAGTGACCAATAGGAGTGTATCTTTTTTTTGCTCACATTTACCCTCTATAAAATTAGTAGATGATCCGTGACCTTCACTATACGATATACTATATTGATTGTATTTATTCCATTTGGTAATTTTAAATGTGGTATCCTTTATATTAAAGCTCCAAAGTTCTTCCAAAGAAAAGCCATGCTGTTATTTAATTCTTAAATGAATGTGATTATTGATTATATATATTATACTCTTAAGGGTACAATATGTTAAATATTTTTATAATGATACCCTTTCGCGTATAGAATATTATATAATTCTAGTAAATATTCCTGTTAAAGTACATTTACTAGAATGTGAAATTCGGTCAAAAATCATACATTTTACTCTTGTTTCACCACTACAAACCAACTCGAAACATACGCAGTAAAAGTGCCGAACAGACCAACTCCTGCTGTCATCAGAACAGCGGCGATTATTCGGCCTTCCATAGTAACTGGAAATTTATCACCATATCCTACAGTTGTGATAGTTACATACGCCCACCAAATTGCGTCTTCAGCAGATTTTATATTACTATTCGGATCTTTCTCTACCTGAAGAATAGCAATTGAGGAAAATATGATTAACAATATAGCAAGTAACGTCACGGATGTAAATGCTCCCTTTACTTTATTTCTGAAAACATGTTTAACAAACATTTGGGTGGAACGGAATGCTCGAATAAGTCGTAATAATCTAATTAATCTAAGAACACGGCCAGCCCTCAAATAGCTTAATGCAGGTACGCTGGAAATTAAGTCGATCCAACCCCACTTCATAAAAGTTAACTTATTTTCTGCCTGCAAAAAATATCTTCACTGCAGAAAAGGCGATTATTTGCAATGGTTACGAATTCAAATTGCTGTTCCCCGAGCTGTTTGCTTCCAGTGGAATCGTCATCAGTAAATTACAGATGATGAAGACCGTTCCCATGCCAGGCATTTCGCTTGAAGGGAATATTTTAACAGGTTTAACCACACGTCGTTATGAAAGTTTTGAAGTTCATTGTCCTTCGTTCAAAAGTATTTCAACGCCGGATCAATATAGTGAGCTTAAAAAATGGGGGATTCATATTCTTTTTAAAAAAGCAGCGGACGGGAGTTTTATCATTGGCGATAGCCATGAGTATACGCCAGTAAATAATTTTGATGCCCTGGGTTACGATGTAAAGCAATATCTTAATGAACTGATGCTGACGGAAGCACAGCGGATCGTTGATTTTGATGTTAGACAAATCCAACATTACTGGGCCGGTTTTTATCCGCAGCATCCCGAAAAACATATCGTAAGTTATGATATCGAAGGCTGTATTCACATCCGCACTGCAATTGGTGGCAAAGGCATGACAGCAAGTGCGGGTTATGCGTTGGAAAGCATTAATCAATTGCTGGCTTAACAGAGAAGTTACCTATTGATAAAGTACTTCGGTACTTCATCAATAGGTAACTTAATTTTTTTCTTCAAAGAAGTAAACAACAATCATTATCGCTTTTTCAGTTCCGGGATTTTGCGGGGTATGCGGAATTCTACCATCAAACAATAGCGAATCCCCAGCATTTAATTCATAAATTTTATTGTCAATGTTGTAAGCTACCTGACCGCTTAAGATGTATTTGTATTCATAGGCTTCTGTTTCAACCATCGGGCGGCTAGCATTAGGTTCAAGTTCCAAAATCACAATATCCACAGTTCCCTTATTGATAGCAGGGGTGAAAATCCGCTTGTATAAAAAACCTTTTGCATCTTCCTTTTCAAAGCATTCATATTCATCAGCTCTTTTAATAACAACAATTTCTTGCTCATTGTTATTTTTAAAATCCTTGAAGAAAACGTCTAAATCAATGTTCAGTGCCTTTATAATATCAATAAGAACAATAAGAGAGGGGATAGTTCTGGAGTTTTCAATCTGTGAGATCAATCCTTTGCTTACATTGGCACGATCGGCCAATTCCTGAACAGTAATATTTTGTTCACGGCGCCTTTCCTTTATCTTATTGCTGATTTGTACTAAAGTATCTTCTTTCATTAAAACTTATTGCAGCTCCTTTTATTAAAATTTGATATTCTTTCGAATAAACATTGAAGTGGTCGCAAATATACAAAGAGATACTGAGGTGTGGACAACCCAATTAGACTTGCTATCGGTTAATATCTAAATATAGATTAGTTTATTTTACCTTTTTAACCCCTGCAAAGACATTCGTGATTTTCATTTAAGTAGGCGATTGTTGCCCTGCACAGCTCTTCTAACGTTTTAATATTAATGTCTGCAAGCTTTTTTACATAGATACACGCTTTTCCCATTTTAAACTTACCCAGGTTTTCCAACAAGTGTTTCTGTTCTTCTAATGGCGAATAAACATATAATGAAAATTCCGCTTTCCGTGGCGAAAACCCGATTATGGGCGCATCTCCCTCATGTCCGCTTGCATATTTGTAGTGATAACTACCGAACCCAATTATCGTCGGACCCCACATTTTAGGTTCAAATCCCGACCACGCTGTCATCAACTCCACCAAGCGGAAACTATCTAACTTCTTTTGATCATTTTCTACATAAGAATTGATAAAATCCGATACACTAATTGAAGTTTCAGTTGTTTTATTTTTTGCCATAATTGGTTATTTATGCGTAATAGTCATACTAATTTAGATAAAGCTATATTAACTGCCAAGCATGCCTTCAAAAAAGTAATAAAGATATTGCGCTTATTAATGATAAGTCGACTCGTAACATGTGATGCACAATTGTCAAGAATTGAAAATATTGCACACATTCATCTGTTGTAAACATTAATACTTTCTCCATTAATTCTGCATAGGGGTGTTATTTTTTTTAGAAAAATTCACTAAATTGATATATGCAATTTTTAAGTGATGAAAAGAGATTATTTTTTCAAACAATTGGGCTTGGCTGCTGCAATATTAACGTTGCCCATTAAAAGCTGGTCTAATCTGATTTATCCAACAAGGATTAAAGAAGGTTTTTTAGTAAAATCGGAAGAAGATCGGTTCCATAAACCCATTACACTTTTTGAAGGAGATGTTTTTACAACGAAAATCTCCTCGAAGGATACAGATGGAAGGTTATATGTTTTTGATTCTCTGCGAATCAAGAAAGGTGGACCTGCTATGCATTTTCATTATGACCAGGATGAGGTATGGAAGGTGACTGAGGGCGAATTTTTAATTAAGATTGGCGAGCAGGTATTTCAGGCTAAGGCGGGAGACACAATCTATGGCCCTAGAGGTGTTCCCCATAGCTTTTCCAAAACCAATGAAGGACCTGCAAGGGTCACTATAACTTTTCAACCAGCTGGTCTGATGGAAGAATTTTTTATCGCGGTAGCACAAGGTAAATTAAAAGATGCGAGTCCGGAGCAGCAGCAGGAAATGCGCAAAAAGCATGGTTTTGAGTCAGTTGGTGAAGGGATTGGTTATCAAAAGAAATTTTAAGCCTTTTGTCTGCCACTTTGCATACCAATTATAAAATATTGGTTTTTACCATACGTTTACTTAGCCTTTACAGCTCGCTCATACTCGTCTAAGCTCTTATCTAAATCTTGCCCTTTGTTGTGTATACTTTCGCAGAATATCTTGCAGGCTCCAGGATTTTTACTGTTATCGCATTGGGTTTCACAGCTTGTTAAGGTATTACGGGGCATTAAATCATAAATATGGGTAACTATAAATCCTACGGCCAAAAATGTAACTACCACAGCAGCGAAGAACCATTTCGGAAATTTGTTGTCCTGGACCAAATGGATGGCCGGTGGATCATTGAACGGAAATAAGTATTTTATCCTATCATAATTCCAGCATAAAAGGTATAGACAGGCAATCACCATTAGCGGCGCTGTTAGCAATGATCCTTCAAATCTTACAGCAAGCGATAAAATGAGAATGTTAAATATTATAGGTAAATATATCAAGGCGCCTAATACTACGGTGCGGGGAATAAGCAGTAAAATTGCGGCAAGAATTTGGGCATAGCCAATATAAGTGTAATAGTAGCCGGTATGATGTAAGGCTTCCAAATAATGCCCCATGGGTTGGTTGTTATGGAGATCGGTAAAGCGTTCGCCAATTATTTTTACATACCCGGGAGGCAGAAATCCTGCAACAAGTGCCAGGCGGGTAAATGTTGTAAAGTAACGCATCCATCTGTTACTTCTTACTTGTACATGCCATGCATCTAATCTATCTGCTAATTTCATACGGACAAAAATATTTTGTGATATACAAGGTAAATATTGCAATATCATCTGCAAAATTATTTTCCAAACACAGTCGATAAAATTGTTAAAACGCCATAAATAGACTATCCGCCCGAATTCTACTTGGCCAGTGCGGTTACCAAATCGATAATCATTATTACTGATGTGTGACTCGCGCGCATCACTTGGATGCTTACATTTGCAATATACATAATTGAGCTATTGATGAAGAAAATAGGATTTTTATCTTTCGGGCATTGGTCTGACCATCCCGCTTACGATACCCGCACGGCAGGCGATACCTTGCTGCAGTCTATTGATCTGGCTGTTGCTGCGGAAGAATTAGGTTTAGATGGTGCCTATTTTCGGGTTCATCATTTTGCGCGCCAATTAGCTTCGCCATTTCCTCTATTATCTGCAATTGGTGCCAAGACCAGCAAAATAGAGATCGGTACAGGTGTGATTGATATGCGTTATGAAAACCCAATGTATATGGTGGAAGATGCCGGGGCTGCAGATCTTATCTCTGGCGGGCGTTTACAATTAGGCCTCAGCAGGGGTTCTCCTGAGCAGGTTATTGAAGGATGGCGCCATTTCGGCTATGCACCTGCTGAAGGCGAAACCGATGCAGATATGGGAAGGCAAAAGGCTTTGCAGTTTTTGGATAAATTAAAAGGTGTAGGGTTTGCCGAGCCTAATCCTCATCCCATGTTTCCAAACCCGCCTGGCTTGTTACGCCTGGAGCCGCATTCCGATGGATTGCGGGAGCGTATCTGGTGGGGAGCTGCCTCTAATTCAACTGCCGTTTGGGCGGCCGAAAATGCTATGAACCTGCAGAGTTCTACTTTAAAAATGGACGAAAGTGGGAAACCTTTTCATATTCAGCAGGCAGAACAAATCAGGTTGTATAAAGAAGCATGGAAAAAAGCTGGTCACCAACGCGAACCAAGAGTTTCGATTAGCCGCTCCATTTTTGCGCTGATGAATGACCAGGATAGAATGTACTTTGGGCAGCAAGCAAAAGGTAGCGATAGCTTTGGTTACATAGAGGCTGATCAACGGGCGGTATTCGGAAAGAGCTATGCAGCCGAACCCGACCAGCTGATCAAGGACTTGGCTGAGGACGAAGCGATACAAGAAGCGGATACGGTGCTGCTGACCATACCGAATACTTTAGGAGTAGACTACAACATTCATGTACTATCTTCTATTCTGGAGCATGTTGCGCCTGGACTTGGATGGCGATAAATCGTTGTTAAATTTAATAAGCGTATTCCGGTTGCCCATTCTCCTCAGTTAATGGGTAACCGGAATAATAACCTAATTTGTTATTCCACAAATCTTGACTGCTTCCGTAGTTTTCTGCTATAGAGTTACCATACCCAGGTAGTCTGTTTCGGAAACCAGCTTTCCATCTGCAGAAATCAGGAACATGTACCAATGAATTTCATCTCCGGCAAACTCTTTGGAGAAATCCCTTGTGAAACTTAGATCACTTCTTTCAATGACATCCCAAATGCAATAAAACATTCCCCTGTTTTTATTATAATAAACAAGTATAACTTTGTCATCCAGTTGAGTACATTTTTGCGGAAAAGGATTCGTTTCCCAACTTATTGTAACGTTGTTTTCTGTTACCGATGATATAACAGATTTCCAGGCAGATTGCGTCTTGCGTATTGGAAAGGTAAACTTAATTTTTGACAGGATGATACCAATATCATTACCATCGCCAGACATTGCATTTTTGAGGTGATAAGAGGTAATGGCATTGTTTGGGGTCATTTTCGCCAATTTGGGTTTCTGATAGCCCATATTAATCATTTGTTTAGCAGATCTGAAGAAGCTGCTTACCATACCAAACATATTATTCTGCCGAATAAGTTTTACTGATGTTGTTTTCTTTTTCCTTTGGCCTGGTTTAGATTTAGAGATAATGATACCCATCCAACTGCTAAACACTACCGTGTCTATAGACCCAGAGAAATCACCAAACGGTGAGCCATTTTTTCTAGTTGCCATGATTACCAGTTAAATTGTCCTAGATAAATACTGTCTGAGATGCCTGCATGATCATTTGTAATAAATGAAATATAGACTTCCGCGGATATACCTTTTCGTACCCCATCCAGAGGGAGGAAGTCTGTACCAACCGAGCGCTGAGCGCCTGCAAGCACATACGCTGACTCTTTGATTTCCGGAAAGTAAGCCAGCATCATCACCTGATCACTATAATGGCTAAGTTTGCCAACGAGTTCCGTACTCCAATTAAAAATCAATCCTTTTTCAGTCATTACAACTGAATTTTCGTTAGCTGCGGGTAATTTTCCGTTAGTAAATAAAACTTTAGCGATATTAATCTTGCGATTGGGATATACCCCTTCAATCGCATGTTTCCTAATATACCTGGTTATCACATTGTGAGGATTCAGGTGATTTTTTTTGGCTTCTAACTGATATCCAACAGAAATAAATTCCTTGAAAGACGCCATGAATTTTGAAACCATTGCGGTATCAGCCCTGTTAGCTAACTGAAGAAGTGTAGGAAGCACTGTGCTTTTTTTGTTTTTTTTCTTCGCACAGGTTCTACCATCCTGAAGCAGATAATAAGTAATACCATCTACTGTTCCTGAAAATCCTACGAAGGGACCATTAGTAACGATTGCCATGATAATTGAATTAAATGATTAAATAAGTTATTTAAATACCTCAAGTAATTATTAGGTTAAAATCGAAATCTGGCCACGGCGGGTAGTGAGGGGTCTAAAACAACAAATTATAGCTTAATATAATTATTACTTCTTAGTAAATTATAAGTAAATATAATTATTTAATCGAAAATGACAATCTTTATTTTCGATTATTTTTATGTAATGTTAAATCAATCAATATTTTACGTGTAAATGAGTTTAGAATAGTGGTGGGGGGTAGACCTTAATCGTATAAACAGCTACCTACCCTAACAGTATACTAGTTTGTCACTGTTAGGGTATAAGAAATAGTGTAACTATACTCCAGTTGTGGAGAAGCCATACCATGTTTACCCCAAACATACGCTAAATGTACTACAACCTTACCACAAACATACCTTCTTAGTAAGGTAAAGGTATGTTTGTGGTAAGGTTGTAGTCAATATGGGGTAAACATGGTATGGTTTCAATATAGCTGATATATGGCTAAAAGTCAGCTATATCCAAACGCAAGGTACAACAGTGCTAAAACACAGATAAAACTTTGTAAACTTAATGCGGGCAAAGAAATCATTGGGATATTTTCTGCATAAACGTATCTATTCGTCCGGCTATTTCATTTCCATATTCTTCTAGCAGAAAATGGCCGCCATCAAATAAATGAATCTCTGCATAGGGTAGATCTTTCTTGTACGCTAACGCACCTGTTCCTGGAAAAATCTTGTCATTTTTGCCCCAGGTAATCAACAATGGAGGTTTATGTTTGCGGAGGTAACTTTGCCATTCTGGATACTTTGGGAAATTGTTCCCATAGTCTTTGAAAAGAACTTTCTGGATATCTTTTATCCCCGGCTGCTCAAAAATGAAATGATCCATGTAATAACTATCCGGACTTACCCGGTCGGGATTGGCAGTGCCATAAATATATTGTTCTTTTATCCCTTCAAATGACATCATATAAGTTGTAACAGCTTCCAGAGCCTTTGTAGCATTTGCTTCTGTCAGCACACCAATTTTTTTTACATCGGGTCCCAAGCCCTCTAAATAGATGTTTGCATTTTGGATAATAAGCGACTTGACTAGCTCAGGTCTTTTGGTAATAATTCTAAAACCTATTGGTCCACCGTAATCCTGCAGATAAAAGGTAATGGATTTTAACTGCAGCTTATCGATAAATTTCTCTACGATCTCCGAAAGATGGTCAAAACTATAATTGAAAACAGCAGGAGAAAGACTGCTGCTTAAGCCAAATCCAGGATAATCCGGAGCGATAAGGTGGTAGTTGGGAGCAAGCTTTTCCATTAGGTTCCGGTACATGTGGGAAGAGGACGGAAATCCATGCAGCAATAGAATAGTCGGCTTTTTAGGATCTCCAGCTTCCCGGTAGAATATTTCTATATCATCGACCTTTGTTTTCTGGTAGCTAATGTGGTAAGTCCCGTTGATCAGGTCCTGTGCTTGTAATTGCGCAGAGATTGAAGCATAGGCAAGGGTTAGCATTAAAACAAATCTGCTATTTTTCATTTTTTTAGATTTTTTGTGTTCGTATAGTGATCAAAAGTTTGTAAAATATCTTCCTATTATTGCGTTGTTAACATGCTTTTAACCACCGGATATATTTAAATAGAATATTGATGTATCATCTGGTTTGTTAATGGCGGACAGTTTCTAGATAATATATCTTCCAACTGTTTGATCTCCTCAACGTATAAGTGTTTTTTGCGCTTTCCAAAATAGAGCGTGTTTTCCACAGCGCAGCTACCTTCCCAGGCAAGTTTAACCGACTCGTCTGCAATATATTTATTGCAAAGAATGTCGGGGACAATGGCAAAGCCTTTACCATTAGCCAGGCACCGCAGAATTGAATCAAAATAGGGGAGCACATAGTTCGATGTAAATTCATGTAGGCAATCAAAGTTGGCCTCCCAAAACCGTTTCAGGTGCTCTCCATCTGCAGCTTTAGTATACCAGGTTTGCTGGGCGAGCCATTTTTTAATTGTGGTTCGGTCATTGATCAACAGGAGCTGATCCAGTTCTGCCGTATCAGTTTCGCTCCCGCAAATCAGCACCATTTGTTCTGTAGTAAATGGAGTAAAAGCCATGTTATTTTGATTGCCTTTTTGCTGCGTTAAGATCAAGTCTAAGGTCCCGTTGTTAAGCTCCTGTAACATTTGGGGGTATTCGCCGAATCGGGTAACCAAGTTAAAAGGGAGGCTGGAAACATAAGGTTCCAGAGTATGCTGAAAAAGCTCAAACCCCATTCCTACGCTTACAGTAGGTTTCACGATCTTAGACTTGCGATGAAAAATCTGTTCTGCTTCTTCAAGCTTGTTCATGTGATCAATGATAAAGTTGTAAAGCATAGTCCCCCTTTCTGTCGCCATCATTTTCCTGGTATCACGTTCAAAAAGCCGGTAGCCAGTATAGGTTTCCAGCGAACTCAGATGTAAACTTACCCCAGGCTGCGAAATAAATAACAGCTGTGCAGCTGCGGATAGTGTGCCAGCTTCATAGATCACTTTAAAAGTTCTAAACCACTCTAAGTTTAACATGTCTATTTCTTAAGGTAAAGCCTGTACCAATCACATACCAATAGTTTTACAACTTAAAGGAGTGATACTCTTATTTATTAATGGTCTATAAATCAAGTGATTGATAATATTCTCTGCAGCGCTAGATTGCCCGTGTTTATCCGAAAATATCGGAGATGCAACAGCAAAACCCGAAAATATCGGAGGTAGAGATGTTTGTTATCAGCCTTTATAATCCTCACTTTTAATTCCAAGCTTCGCCATCCTGGATTCTAGTGTGGTAGGTTTAATATTCATTAACTCAGCAGCACCATTGATGCCACGTATGCGTCCCTGTACTTTTTCTAGTATTGAAATGATGTATTCGCGTTCCGTTTCCCTTTGCTTTTGCTTTACATCTTCTAGTGTTTCAATGTTAACCTTGGGAGGTAATCCACCAGATAAATTGCTTAAGCTGCGCTTTAATTCCAGCGGTGATACCCCGTCATTAAGAATGACAGACTGCTCCAGCACATTTTCCAGTTCACGAATATTTCCGGGCCATTCATAAGCAGACATTTCTAACAGCATAGCTGGAGAAATGCCCCTGTATGCTTTATGAAATTCCTTACAGAACCTTTCGGCAAAAAAAGATGCCAAGGCTGGTATGTCGCTTTTACGTTGCTTTAAAGCGGGTAAGGTAATCGGAAACACATTCAATCGGTAATAGAGATCTAGCCTGAAGGTGCCTCCAGCTACTTCCTTTTCCAGGTTCCGGTTTGTTGCTGCAATAATTCGAATGTTCAGTTTTTTGAGCACCGAACCACCTACATACTCGATTTCTTTTTCTTGTAACACCCTTAATAATTTAACCTGCATTTCTAATGGCAACTCTCCAATTTCATCAAGAAAAATAGTACCTCCATTAGCTTGTTCGAACTTGCCTTTTCGTTTTTCTATGGCCCCGGTAAATGCACCCTTCTCGTGTCCAAATAACTCAGATTCTATGAGTGTAGCCGGAATAGCGGCACAGTTGACCTTGATGAAGGGCTGGTTATTGCGGGGAGAAAGGGTATGTATCAACTGTGCTATTTTCTCCTTTCCAGTTCCGCTTTCACCCAGTATTAAAACTGATGTATGATATGGGGCAACTTGTGCCGCAAGATCCATAGCTTCCAGTAGAAGGGGATGGTTGCCAATAACAGTATTAACAATAGTATGATCAGGGAGTTTAACAGGCGGCAGACCAATGGTTTTTTGATTTGATATTTTCAATTGTTTCAATAGGTCGATGTGTTTGTTGCTGTACATTGCAGGCTGGCGGCTGTGAAAATGATATTGCAGCAATTGTCCGTCATTAAACAGGACTGGAAAAACGAGGGTCGAGGCCATTTGAAAAGAAGTTGACCATACTTTTTGCAGCGTGTTGGGCTGAAGCTTTTCATGGGCAATACTGGTATAAATAGCGGGTTCTGTTGTTGCATGTATGTCGTCTGCGCTGCCCGATAATGCATTTTTATCAATTCCTGCAATAGTTAGTAATTCTTGCTTACCAATATATTGGTATTCATTAAACCCTATACGTAAGTAACCCATATCTTCAAATTGTTCTGTATCCAATGGCCTGAATACAGAGACTAATAGGTCGAAAGGGATATGACTTTGCAGTAAAAAGGCAATCTTCAATAACTTTTGCTGAATAGCTATAGTTTCGGCATTGATTGCGGATATCTGTTCTTGCAATAGACCTGCTTGTCTGAATTTAGACTCCAGGCTATATTTATGACGGTACCAGGCAATTTCCAATGTGACCAGCAGATCCTTTTTTCTAAAGGGTTTAACTAGAAATCCGTAAGGATCAGTGGTTTTTGCCTCTTCTAGTATTTTCTGATTTGAATTGGCTGATAAATAAACAAATGCAATATTATGTGTCCGTAATTCCCTGGCTAGGTCCATCCCCGATTGCTTTCCTTCCAGTATGATGTCTAGCAGCACCACGTCTGGCTGTTGTTGCTGCAAGCATTCCAGAGCTTCCTCCACCGAAGCTGCAACACCAACAATCTGGTAACCTGCCTGCTCTAAGATCAGCCGTAAGTCGTTGGCAACCACAAATTCATCCTCTACAATTAGTATTTTATTTAACATGTTTTGATTGCGCTATATAAAAGCATTTTCCGTAAATTGATAGGCATTGCCTGTGAATTATTTGTCCATAAATTTAAACCTGATAATGATGTGCACACCATTATTATTTTCCATAACGAAGGTCCCCCGTAATTGCTTGGTTAATCCCTGCATTAAATCAAGACCTAATGAGTTGGGTCGCAATTTGTCAATTCCTTCTGGTAAACCACTTCCGTTGTCCGCTATTTTTAGTACTAAATCATCCTGTCCGTCATGGTGAAGATTAATACTTACTATTCCAGGTTGATTGTTGAGAAATCCGTGTTTGATCGCATTGACAATACTCTCCGTAATAATGAGTCCGAGCGGTATGGCCTGTACCACATCAAGTTCCAGCGGATCAATGCTTAGCTTAAAAACAATTCTGTTATCTGTATCGAAGCTATCATGTAGATAGTCAGTTAGTTCAAATATGTATTCAGGCATGGAAATAGTAGATATATTTTCCTCCTGATAGAGCTTTTGGTGGATCATAGACATCGCCTGCATCCGTCTGAGGCTATCTTTCACAGCAATCTTAGCAGCATCATCGTGCAAATAGGCAGATTGTGAACTCAGCAGGCTGGTCACCATTTGAAGATTGTTTTTAACCCGGTGATGTACTTCCCTGATCAGCCATTCTTTTTCTTTCAGCAACTTTTCCTGCTCACTATTCAGCTCTTCTAAGAAAACATTTTTTTGGTCCAGTTCCCGCCGACTAGCCTCTAGGTCCCGATTGGTTTTTTGTTTAATAAGGTAGCGGTTCAGCAATAAGCCAGCAATAACCAATAGCAATGCCAAGCCGGCGAGTGTAATGTTTTTGGTCTTATCGGCTTCTTCCGCCCTGATCCGCGCCAGTTGGTTCATACTGCCTAGCAATTTAATATTTTTGTCTTTTTTGTCAGCCTCATATTTTACCAGTAACTCATCTACTTTTTTTCGCTGATCATAACTAAAAGCGGAATCTGCAAACTGATGACTCAGCTGGATGTCTTTAATAGCGTTTAAATACCGTTTTTCGGTCGAGTCAATTTTGAACAAAAAATAATAATAACTGTCCTGTCGCTCAAAGTCTAATTCGGAAGTATGCTTTTTTCCTAGTTCCAGCAGTTTTCTTGCCTGCACGGTATTTCCTGTTTTACGATAAAAAGTAGAGATATTAAATAGTGCAGAAGGAAATTCATCATGCACATATTCTACCGGGAAATTCTCTGCAATCGACAAAAAAACTTTGTAATTTTTTTCTGCCAAATCAACCTGCTTCATGTTATCATAGCTTATTCCATATAAAAAGGCAACGTGCATTTGCTCAAATATGCTTAAAGGAGGAAATTCCCTTGTCGTCCGGTTCAGGAGGATTAGCGCCTCTTTAGGTTTATCAATATGATTGAGTGATCCTGCTTTGCCCAAAAATGATTTGTACCAGAACAACCTTGTTTTGGCTGATCTGTTTTCCAATGCTTTATTATACCAGAGCATAGATTCAGGGAAATCCCTCAGGTGTTCGTACAGCAATGCGCGGCGGGCAAAAAAGAAACTCTTAAAAACGGAATCATTTTTTGAGGTAAGGCATTCTATACTTTTGTTAGAGTAAGCTAATGCATTGGTTAGCTTCCCTGTCCTGTTAGCCAAAAAAGCGAGTCCATCATAGGGATATTGCTGCTGGCGAAAGCCTATTTCCTCTTGCAGCTTAACGATCTTCAGTAAAATTTTCTCTGCTACATTATAGTTCTTAGCTACAAAATATTCAATGTTTATCTGTGAAAGTGCTTCAATTTCTTTTTCTTTAAGCTGTTGTATTTTAAATATAGAGAGCGCTTTTTCAAACTGGGACAGTCGTAAGGGGTTTCCGTAAAAAAGCAGTTCTGCAGCGTTCATTAATGTTCTCGCTGTAACTATCTTATTTTCATTCTGTTCGGCCATTTTTAATGCTTCGCTAATGGCTTGTTGACTGTCTTCTACTAAACCTGATTGTTTAAGCAGATGTGCCCTAAGGGTAGTGCTTTCAATTTTCCATAGAGCAGATTTTGCTTTGCTCATGTGTACTGCTTCGTTAATATATTTGGCCGCTTCGGTAAGATCAGATTTTGCATTTCCAGGCCTGAAAACGAAATAGCTACCCAATTCTACCAGTAATCGCAGTCGTGCTTCACCCTGTAGATTATTCAGTAAAACTTTTGCTGCATTAACTTTATCTGCATCCAGCAGTGTACTGCCAGCCGATGGTTTTCCATCGCTATATCCTTCATTATAAGCTAGAAGTGGACTTAGCCCATATAGCTTGCATGGAATGCGTATTGCGCTGTCCATATCAATTTGTCCCTGACTGATCGTGTGGAGATATTGCCCAGTAATACGGATGAGTAACCGCTGTCTGGCTACATCGTTATATCCGGTCTTACTGACCTGTCCGTTTACGCTTGTGATCCATACTGTTACCACAAAGACAGTCATCAATACCGCTATGAATTGATTATAAAAGCAATGCAGGAATTTATGGTTCATTATGTTTTAACAGAGCTATAGCGAATATAAGGAATCAGTCGGCAATATTGCTATGGCTATTTAGGTTTTAAAACATGAAGGGCGGAATCAAGATCCCGCCCTCAACATATTTCGTTTGCGCAATTTTCTCTATTTGACCTGTTTTACTACTTTACTTTACGATCGAGGAAGTCTTTGATGGTTGCGCCGATTTCCTCACCATGGCTCTCCAACGCAAAATGTCCTGCGTCAAATAGATGATATTCAAGGTTTTTTACGTCCTTTTTATAAGCTTCTGCACCAGCTACCGGGAAAATATAATCATTCTTACCATATACAATCAGCATCTCGGGATTGTGGTCTCTAAAATATTGCTGCCATGCCGGATAATGTGGTGGATTTGTTCCATAATCATAAAATAGATCCAATTGAATCCTGCCATTTTCCGGCCGCTCGAGGTGACGCAGATCGATTTCCCAATTATCAGGACTTATGATATCAGGATTGGCCACACCATGTGTGTATTGCCATTTAAGCCCTTCCGGATTGTGAAAGGTAGTCAGTGTATATTCCGCCACTTTATCATTTTTGTCCTTCCAATACGCTTTAATTGGGTCCCAAAATGTTTGCAGCCCTTCTTCGTAGGCGCAGCCATTTTGAACTATCAGTGTATCAATCTTCTCCGGATGCTTAGCGGCAATTCTCCATCCGACAGGTGCACCATAGTCCATCAGGTATAAGCTATATTTCGAAATCCCTTTTTTGCTCAGTAACGTTTCAATGATCTGCGCAAAATTATCAAAAGTATAAGCAAAGTCTGCGATTGGAGGCTGTTCACTTCTTCCATAACCCGGATAATCAGGCGCAATTAAATGGTACTTGTCAGACAGCTGGTTGATCAGGTTTCTAAACATGTGCGATGATGCCGGATAACCATGCAGCAATACAAGTGTAGGTGCATTTTTTGGTCCCGCTTCGCGATAAAATATATTGACACCGTTGATGTCAATATATTGATAAGTAGTTTGGTTTGTCATAATATCGAGGTTTTAAGTATATTTAGGCTAGACTTATCGAGTGATGTCATCTTGCAGCTTCATTGACATCAACACTCAAAAGTATGTACAGCAGAAGGGTTTTATATATCACCTGATTCATATCAGTTATCACCAAATTAATAAATTGAAAATAGGAGAGTTAGTATTATCAGGATGATAGCACTTATAAATCATGTGATATTAAATGCCATTGTTCATCGATCCAAGTGATATAACTTTAGCGGCTGTACCATCACATATCAACAACCAAATTAATAAGGAGAAAATAATATGAAAAAAATAGCAATCAATGGACTGGGCAGGATAGGCAGGGCCGCTCTAAAAATCATCCTGGCAGCAGAAGAGTTAGAACTCGTAGGTGTAAATGACCTGATGAGCATAGAAAATGCAGTTTACCTGTTGAAATATGATAGTATTTACGGGAGGTACGATGGCGAAATATCTTACAAGGAAGATCAGATTTATATTGATGATCAATCTTTCCGCTACACCTCGTTAAAAGATATTGCCGAGCTACCCTGGCAGCAGCTTCAGGTAGATGTGGTGATTGAAAGTACCGGTTTGTTCACCAACAATGCCGACGCGGAAAAGCATTTGGTTGCAGGTGCAAAATTTGTAGTAATTTCCGGGCCAACAAAAGATACCCCTACAGTAGTTCACGGTGTAAATACCGAGGACGGTAAGGTCAGTATTTTTTCTTGTGCCAGTTGTACTACCAATAACATTAGTCCTATAATTGAAATTATCGGAAGGAGAATTGGCATCAAAAAGGCAATATTAAATACTACACATGGCTACACAGCTTCACAGACACTGATGGACGCACCTTCAAAAAGGGAACCTCGAATGGGGAGGACTGCCGGAATTAACCTCGCGCCAGCGGCTACGGGTGCTGCACTAGCGACTACCAAAGCTCTTCCGCAATACAAAGGGAAATTTGATGGGGTGGCGGTCAGGGTTCCTGTGCCTGTTGGTTCCATATCAGATATTACATTTATTGCAGAGCGGTTTACCTCTGCAGAGGAAATTAATGCCATCCTGATAGAAGAGGCTGCAACAGCGCGGTACAGGTTAGTAGTGAGTACTACCGATGAACCACTGGTATCCACTGATATTATTAAAAGTCCATTTGCGGCAGTTGTCGATCTGGCAATGACAAGGGTAGTGGATGGAGACCTAGTAAAGGTCATGGCCTGGTATGATAATGAATGGGGTTTTACCAACCAAATGATCAGACAAATCCAGTCTCTTTAACGCTTTATTAATCAATTAACCCCAACGGAGATGAATTATTCGGAACTTGCATTTACAGCAGCGATCAAAAAAATACAGGAGCGACTGGGCAGCAGGCCCAGTTATGAACGGATGGAGCAAATGAGCTATGTGGACGGGCTGACTGATTATGAAGAGGATTTTATTAGTCAGATCGACAGTTTTTACCTTGCATCATTCGGTGAAAACGGCTACCCTTACATCCAGCACCGCGGTGGGCCCAAAGGTTTTATCAAGGTCATAGATAAATCGACACTAGGCATTGTAGATTTTATAGGAAACCGGCAGTACATCACCGCTGGTAATATTTCCATCAATCCCAGGGTCTCGCTAATTCTATTGTCCTACCCGCTGAAGACCAGGCTGAAAATTTATGCCGAGGCCGAGTTGATTCCGCTTCAGGAAGACAGCAATCTGTATGATTTTCTCCGTCCTAAAGATTATAAATTCAAGCCTGAGCAGATGCTGATTTTCAAGATAAAAGCCTATGATTGGAACTGTCCACAGCACATTAATCCGAAATACAGTTTGGAAGAAGTTCAGGAGATGCTAGAACCGCAAAAGGAATATATCGATCAGCTGGAGAGGGAAATTAAAGAACTTAGAAAAAAAACTGGTAGCACAGGTTAACAATAAACAAGTTAGCATTTGTCATAAGACGTATAACAAGATTATTTAGCGCTTTTAGTTTTAAAACGGACAGTAACATCTTTTATGGGATAACCTGCGAGGGACTGAAATCCTCTGCCCATAATTAAAAACTCATAATCCTTGCCTGGTTCCAAAGAAAGTTTAACAGTGAAAGATTTTCGATCTTCACTTAAACCAATTATTCCTGTTAAAGGGAAATTTGTTTTGCCGCCTTTACCGTAAGAGATGGATTTTCCATCTCCCATTGGTTGAGAAAAGTTGAATGTCAGTTCTGTTAACGAAGCATCTACATCTGTTTTAGAATCAATGTCTGGGGATAAGCTTACAATATATGGCTGCAGACTGTTAAACTTTTTTAACAAGCTTTCCCGGTCTAAATGCTCTTTATAATACTTAGACTTAACCAAAAAGTCTTCGACCTGTAAAGAGTCCTGGTAATTAAGCTCTATAAGATCTTTTATTGCTTTAGTTTTATCAACCTGATTTTGATAATAAGATTTGCATATTACATAGCCCATGAAATAGCCTAAATCGGCATTTTTTTTGTCGGTTCCATTGTATAACCAATTAGATATATCATTACCGAACATATCTATTTTAAACGACTCCTTCAATTGACTTTCATGTTGCAATCCATAAGTGAGATATGCGCTGCTTACTTTCTTACCGGTAACCAACTCACTGATAAAGTCGGCCGAACCTTCTCTAAGGCTACCGGCAAGAAGGGAAATTCCGCTATTCTTTTGTTGAGTATGTACATATTCATGCACGTTTACGCCAACTAAATTAGACTCTTTTTGGTTTTTAAAATTATTTTTAAAACTCTCGCTAAGCTCCACTGCATTAGTCCTAACATCGGCAGTAGCAATTTCAGCTCCGACCAGGACCATATTATTTGTCGTTGTACCACCCGAACGCATGCCACCAATAGTAAAATACATTTTAGCAGGGCGCATTTTAGGATAAAGTTTCCGAAAGCGATTTATACTGGCTTCAATAGCTGTAGCCTGTATTTTAACTTGCAACGTATTTTCTCTTATGCTCGTCCAAAACTTCGGATATTTATTTATAAGTTCAACCCAAAGTTGTGCATTATAATCGCGCGCCTTCATAAAAGCATGTAGACCAGCCGATCCTTTATCTACATACAGCTTTTGTATAATTTCCCTCTGCATCAGCGTGTCGGGAGTAGTCTTTGCACGATCATAGGCTATCCAAAAATTGTCGATGTCCGCGGTATAAACCAGGGATGTCTGATGATGCTGTGCTTTAATTGTGAAAGGCAAGAAAAAGATAAACAGTAATATGTAGAAGCGTTTCATTGAAATGTTTTTCTATTAGATAGGAATAGGATACAAACGTTACTGAACCTTATGAAAATAATATCTCTTTAAGTTAAGAGCTTTAAAATCGTATTTATTGGTTATCTCTCTGATTAAAAATAAGTTATCGAATTATTGAAAATATTACGCTCGCAAATCTGATGCGAGAGAAAACTTACTACATTTAACTTTGTTTATTTAATGTAACATATTACAAACTAATTCAAATTTGATGTTATATTACCTATCATGCTTAGGAGTTTTATTGCAATGGGACAATAACTTAAATAGCTGCAAGTCCTTATTATTAAGATTAAAATAGAAGCATGAGAAGAATGGTGATGGGAGATATCCATGGCGCGTACAAAGCACTGCTGCAATGCCTCCAAAAGTCTGGATTTGATTATGAAAACGACCTGTTGATCCAGCTTGGTGATGTAGTGGATCGGTATCCTCAATCTTTTGAATGTGTAGAGGAACTGATGAAAATCAAACAGCTAGTGGCGATAAAAGGAAATCATGATGACTGGTTTGATGAATTTTCAAAAACAGATTTTCATCCCTATTTCTGGACCCATGGTGGTAAGGGTACGCTATCTTCTTATCTGGATCATGCAGGGAAAAGTGGCCGTTTGTTCACGACCGGCACTGGATATAAAAGTGCGCTGGATTCGAGCGATATCCCGGCAAGCCATAAAGCCTTTTTTAGCAATCAACGGCCATATTATGTTGATGAGGAAAACAGATGTTTTGTACATGCCGGGTTTAACACTAGCCTGCCTTTCTTATCTCAAAAAACTGAAGATTATTATTGGGACAGAAGTTTGTGGGAAAATGCAGTGCGCTGTCAGGGAAATGGAGAACAATTCCGTATCAAAGCCGAATTTAAAGAGATATACATTGGGCATACACCCACCACAAAGTTAAATACCGATCAACCCTTAACTGCATTTAATATCCACAACCTCGACACCGGTTCAGGGCATTCCGGGCGTCTAACCATCATGGATATAGAGACAAAAGCTTTTTGGCAGTCTGATTTGACGTCGGAACTTTATCAGGGGTACACAGTATAAAAGCTATAGTAGAACTATTCAATTTTCAAGAGTGATTTAAATAATAACTAAGGAACTAACTTATCAAGCTGTTTTTCCAACTATTTACACGATCTATATGCCGCAAAAAAAAAGTAATCACATTCCTGTTAACACATTGGCATCTGGAATCAGGCAGGGAATATATATTGCTAAAACTTCGTTTAATGGTTTGCCTCATCATAAAGAAGTAGAACGACCGCATCGGGACAATGGGCATCTGTTTATTTTACAAGAAAAAGGGACAACCCATATTGAAGTCGACTTTCAAAAACATCATATTGAAGAAGGATCTATCCTATATATTCATCCCAATCAGATACATCGCGTAATAGGGTTTGACAATGTAACGATCACCAGCTGGATAATTACCAGTGAGAATTTGAATCAGGAAAACCTGAAGTTATTGGATACCCTCGCGCCGCTGGAAGGTTTGGCTTTACAAAAAGAGACGTTTTCTATTATTTTGCAAACTGCTTCTCTTTTTATACTACTGTCTGAACGGAAGCAAGAGAAAATGTACAACTCTATTCTTAAAGAGAGCTTAAATACACTCGTTTCCTTGGTTATATCACAGTATCTTAACACAACTACGCATACAGACCATTCTTCCCGTTTCCAACTCATAAACCAATCATTCAAAGTCTTGTTAGAAAGTAACTTCAATACTTCAAAAAGTCCAATGGAGTATGCGCAATCATTAAACATATCTACTCCTTACCTAAACGAATGTGTGAAAACTGCAACCGGGCAGTCGGTTTCCTATCATATACAGCAGCGTGTTGTTTTAGAAGCCAAACGGCTGCTTTATCATTCCAAAAAATCTGTAAAGGAAATCGCCGGCGAACTTGGATATGATGATTTCTCTTATTTTTCCAGGCTATTTGTTAAAGTTGCAGGAATGACACCGTTAACTTTTCGAAATAAAAACCTCGATTAGTGCTATACTCACTTCGTATTGACATTGGTTACCCTTAGCACAACATGTTACTTTGTATTAAACAAAAAGGATAACAAATGGACAGGTCAGTAGCAACACATCTATTGCAAAATAAGGAAATAGCCATTGTAGGGGGTGGCCCTGGTGGTTTAATGTTAGCCCGGCTTTTACAGCTTAAAGGTGTAAAAGTGAAGGTTTTTGAACGGGATTTTAGTGCAGCGGCGCGCGTGCAAGGTGCCATAGTAGATTTGCATTACGATTCGGGTTTAAAAGTTATTGAAGCAGCAGGGTTAATGGATGCCTTTAAAGCTAATTATATGCCCGGAGCGGATAATTACCGCCTGGTTGATCATGATGGGAATATCCTTCTAGACGAACATGATCAAGGTTCCATTACTGGTTTTGGCGACAAACATTTTAGACCGGAGATTGATAGGGGGACGTTAAGAAATATAGTGTTAGATGCTCTTGTACCTGGTACTGTTATTTGGGGCAGTCAATTTGTGGATATGGTGCAGTCAAATGATTCCTGGGAACTCACTTTTAAAAATGGCAGTACGGCTATGGCAGATATCGTGATCGGTGCAGAAGGATACCGATCTAAAATTCGTTCTTACCTAACTGATATTACAGCGGTTTATTCTGGTGCAACTATTATTCAGGGGGACATAGATCGGCCAGAAAAAGAATGTCCTGAAATTTATAAGTTAGTTAACAATGCAAATCTTATGGCGATGGGGGCGGGGAAAACCCTTGCTGTGCAACCTAGGGGGAATGGGGGACTGACGTTTTATGCTGCGTCGTTGTACCCGGAAGATTGGATCAAATCCAGTGGTGTAGATTTTAATAATAGTATTGATGTACGTAACTATTTAGAGGAATATTATGTAGGATGGAACCCAATATTTTTTACACTGTTTAAAGCATGTCCACAATTTGTTCCAAGGCCTTTGGATTATTTTCCTTTAGACCAATACTGGACGTCAAAATCGAACCTCACACTTATTGGAGATGCGGCCCATTTAATGCCTCCATCTGGTGAGGGGGTGAATACTGCTATGCTTGATGCGTTGGATTTAAGCGAATATCTTACGAGTGGTGATTATGATACTATACAAACTGCTATTGAAGCGTATGAAATACGTATGCGTGCAAGAGGTGCTGAATTAGGACAAGAAGCAGTCGACGGGATAAAAGATTTCGCTTCTCCTACTGAAGAGTCGATTAACAAGCTGATAGAACAGTTTAAGATTTAAACCATCTAAATAACAAAATAAAGACTCCAATACAAGTGGGTGAAAACGAAATATATTTACATTTACTGCTTCCAAAGTTTGAGTTTTAAGTGAGGTATACTTAAAAAGGTTATACGATGGGCTCCCTTATTAAAAATGATACCGTATAAAGGTTTTTGATTCTCATTTTCACATTATTAATTCAAAGTTTCCACTCGTGGAAAATATTGTGCGCAATAACATTCGATCTTTTACTATGAAGGCAGGTTTCAACTAAATGTAACTATACTATAAGATTTTCATTTTGGTTAAACATGTCCTTGATTTGGTTATGTTTTTCGAATGTTAATTGTTGATTTTTGTTTTACAGTAATCATTAATGTTATGGAAAAACAAATTGAATCATCAACTAACAAACAGCCTGTTGCACTAGTTACCGGAGCCAACCAAGGTGTAGGATTTCAGATTGCCAAAGCACTGGCAGAAAACGGTTACGTAGTTTACGTAGGTTCACGGAACCTTAGCAATGGGGAAAAGGCCGCAACAGAAATTGGCTATACGGCCCATGCGATCCAGCTGGATGTTAACCAGCAATCAACGATCAGTGCAGCGGTAGAATATATCAGGAAAGAATCAGGCCATCTTGATCTGCTGGTTAATAATGCCGCTATAGCCCATGCAGG